>JAABUQ010000082.1_pt1 | contig 178534 bp, 152 predicted proteins | sample 5560001 | NCBI WGS metagenome assembly JAABUQ01 (sample SAMN10711888, study PRJNA513371) | rock metagenome | isolation source: Antarctica rocks | place: Antarctica: Victoria Land, Finger Mt nord | collected 2015-12-18
CGCTGGCATGATGCGACTGACCGAGCCACAGCAATGGTTCGTGACGAACCGACTCCGGTTCGAGCCCTCGATTCTTTGTCATCCCTGAGTGACGGTATTTGTGTAGGATCATAAGTCCAAGTCCACTTCGGGGCCGAAGTGGCGCAGCACGTTGTCCGCGAACAGGGTATTCAGCGTCGGGTCATTAATCATCGGCAGGTAGCCGGGGATCGTGTTGATCTCCACTTGCGCCCCGACCGCCGTGGCCCCGGCGCGCAGGGCGCGGTCTACCTTTTTCCCGGCGCGTACCACGGCCTCCATGCTCTTGCCGCGCACGTACGTCTCCATATGCACATCGGACGGCACGACATTCACGAGGTCGCCGCCGCGCGTGATGATCGGGTGAACCCGCACGCTGTCGTCGTCCACAAAGGTCTCGCGGTTGGCGTGGATGGACATCAGGCCGACCATCGCGGCGTTGAGCGCGTTCACGCCCTTGTGCGGTGCGCCACCGGCGTGCGCCGGTTTGCCGGTGTAGCGGATGAGCTTGCCGATAAAGCCGTTGCTCGTACCGGCGAGGGTGAAGCGGGCCGCCTGGTTGTCCCGGCTGCCACTGTGCATCAGGAGTGTCACGTCTATATCATCAAACTCACCGAGGGCGACCAGTTCACTCTTGCCGCCAAGAAAGTGCAGTTTGCCTTCGGCGCGGAGGCGCGAGCGGTAGTCAATCTCCACGTACTCCTCGGCGGGCACGGCCATGAACACGAGCTTGCCGGAGAGGTGTTCCAGCGCGCCGCTCCGCACGATGCCCGTCGCAGCGGCGAGCATTCCCGCGATCTGTGCGTTGTGGCCGCAGCAGTGCGCCGCGCCCGTTTCGGGGTTCGCATCGGGGTGGTCGAACACGATGATGCTGTCCAGTTCGCCCATAATGCAAACCGTGGGGCCGGGCCGCCCGGTATCGAGGGTTGCCTTGATGCCGGTGATGGCGAGGCCGGAACGATGCGCGAGGCCGAGTGTATCGAAATACGCTGACACGCGCGCCGCCGTGCGAAACTCCTTGAAACCGAGTTCCGGGTCGGCATAGATCGCGTCGCCAATGGCGTAAATGTCATCCCGATGCGCGAGGATCGCTTCCGTGACGCGGTCTTTCAGATCATTCAGCGCGGGTGACTGGACTGCGGGCGTGTGCATTTCCACCATGATATTCCCCCCCCTCATACCGAACCAAACACCGGCAACGTATGCGATGCATGAGCCGCATCTTCGCACGGGGGCGAGGCCGGGGGCAATGGGCACGCATAGAGATGGGGGGGGAATCGCGCAGTGCTCCTTACCGTTCGCTGACTGGCGCGGTCTTTCGGCGTGGCGGCATAAACGGGTTATGGCCTGCCGCCGGTCGCCTGCGACGCAGCACGAAGTGCGTCAACTCCGGGCGGGCAAAGAAGCGCAGCGGCCAGCGTGCCGTGCCGAGGCCACGGTTCACGTACAACCCGTTGCCCCGCACGCGAAAGTAGCCGCGCAGGTAGCGCGAGTACATCCCCGTAAGGCCCAGACTCGGCCAGTCGAGGCGGCGCAGGGGCGAGAGGCGGACCTGCGCCGCGTGCGTGTGCCCGGAGAGCGTGAGGCCCGCCCACCGGGGCGGAAAGGCGTCCACGAGGTCGGGCTGGTGCGCGAGCGCGAGCGGCACGCCATCAGGCGCGAGTGCGACCACGCCCCGTACGTCCGCTCCCGGCCCGGAGAGGGCATCGTCGAAACCGGCGATGGGCGCGGTGACGCCGCGAAAGGTGAACGGAACGGCGGTGTTGCGCAATACGTGAATACCCACGGCGCGCAACTCCGCAGCGATAGCATCCGCCGCGCGCGGGCTGATGAAGTAATCGTGATTACCGAGCACGGCAAAGGTCGGCGCGGTGCGCACGAGCGGAGCGAGAAAATCGAGCGGTTGCGGATTCCCATTTTCTGTGAAGTCCCCCGTGAGGGCAATCAGGTCGGGCCGCAAGGCCACGATGCGGGCAACGGCGTAACGCATCGTGCCATAGGGCGCACCGGGGGAGCCGAGGTGCAGGTCGGAGAGGTGCGCGAGGCGCATCCCTGCCCATTCCGGCGGCAGATGTGCGACGGCAATGCGCTGCATCACGACATGCAGCCAACGACGCTCCACGACAGCGGCATACGCGACCGCCATCGCTCCCACTCCGGCCAAGCCCGTCAGGACGGCCACCGTACGCGAAAGGGAACGGGGCGACCGCACCGGGGGCGTCAATCCGCGTAGTACCACGCGCCCTGTGGTGGCGGTAGCACGGTGAGATCGCCGAGGGTGGGCAGGCTACCGTCCGCGTACGGGCGGGCAACGATCAGTTGGAGCCAGCAGGACTGGTTCAGGCACGCGAGCGTGACGAGGCCCGCGTGGGTGGCAAAGGTGCGCAGTTCGGCCTCGGTGCTCCAGCGGTTCTGATGCACCGGGCGCTTGCGGCCCTCATAGTGCGCGATCTCCGCGACCCAGCGCCGCCAGCCGTCCGGGTTTTCCAGGTTCCAGGTGTCGGCGTAGGCGATGCCGCCGGGCTTGAGTACGCGGGCAAATGCCGCGAGGTAGCGCCAGACCTCCTGCTTGTCCATATGAAAAAAGACGAGGTGGGCAAACGCGCGGTCAAACAGCGCGTCCGTGAATGGCAGGGAGCCATCGCCGGCAATGGCGGCAAACACCGTATTGTTCTGGCCGCGCATCCGGGCGGCGGCGTGGGCGAGCATCTTGCGGGAAACGTCCGCACCGTACCAGCGATGAATGCGCGGCGCGAGTTCCCGGCTGACCCGGCCCATGCCGGGGCCGAGTTCGAGCACCGTGTGCGACGGGCGAATGTCGAGCGCGGTCATCAGTCGGTCTGCCATGATTGCACCTGTGCGCCGCAGCGTCTCCTCATCCGGTGAGCCATTCACCATGTGGGCGGCGTAATCGGCATCGGCGGCGGCGTGATCCCAGACATTCGCCATCGAACCAGGCAGGAGGTTCAATTCGCCCCAGAAGCGATGCCACGCATACCGTGCGCCCTTGCCCTGCGTTTCAGCGGCGAACTGGCGGAGCAGCGCACCGGGGGAACGGATTTTGCCCGTTAAACTGCGCGGGGAGCGCCCCCTATCTGTTTGCCGGGATACCGGGGCCGTCACGGGTGTCGCTCGCCTCCATTCGCCCGCCACCGTGCGAGTCGGAGGGGATTGTACCAGATTCCCGCATCGGCAATACCCGTGCCTCGCACATTGAGGGGCGGTGCGGTTCTGCCGGCCGTGATGCGTTTCATGTCCCCCTTGTGCCGCATCCACCGGTCGCGTAGCATCCTGAAAGAACATGCAACGGTGGGAGGTGCGTATGGCGCCGGCGGCAACGGCGGCAACAGTATGGGCACAGGTGCTGGACTTCCTGTTTCCACCACGTTGCGCGGGGTGCAAGGCACGAGGTACGCCTTTATGCCCGACATGTGCGGCGGGGGTGGAGCGGTATTCCGGGCCGCAAGAGGGGGCCATCGTTGCCGCGCTCGTGTTTACGGGGGCGACACGCGAATGCATCCACGCGCTGAAGTATGATGGGCAACGGCGATACGCCCCGATCCTCGCGGCGCTCGCCCGGCCCGCGCTCGCGTACCTGCCTCCGCCCGATGCCCTGGTGCCTGTGCCTCTCGCGCCGCAACGCGCGCGGGCACGCGGCTTCAACCAGTCCGCGCTGATCGCAGACGCGCTCGCCGCGCCGCTCGGCTGGTGCGTGGAGCCGCACTGGCTCACTCGCGTGCGCGAGACGCCGCCACAGGTGGAGCAGGACCGAGTCGCGCGGCGGGTGAATGTGGCGGGGGCATTCGCGGCGGACGCGGCGGTGCAGGGCCGACACATCTGCGTAGTGGACGATGTGATGACCACGGGCGCGACATTCGATGCCTGCAAGGCGGCATTGTGGGCGATGGGGGCGGCATCGGTACGGGCTTTCGTTGTGGCGCGCGAAATGAAACCCGGAGCGCGGTAGGGACGTGTAAGTGGTGAAGGGGACGGCAGGCAACGGATGTGAGGGGGTGAATGATGTATCGCGTTGGGGCGCTCCGTGTGCCCGGTGACGTGCGCATTCCCTCAATCATCGTTCGCTCGTCGCCCGATACAAGGGGGCGGGGCGTGCCACTGGGTTGGCGACGACGGAGCGAGAGGGCGCGAGACCTCAAAACCGCGACCGATGAAGCCCTGCTGATCGCCGCGCAGGGGGGGAACACTGCCGCCTTTGAAACGGTGGTGCAGCGGTACACGCAACCACTCTATGCGTTTGCCGCCCGTATGGTCGGCACGGAGGACGCAGCGGACGCCGTGCAGCACACGTTCATTCAGTATCACGGGGCATTGCCACGCCTGCGCACCGATACGCCGTTGCGGCCCTGGCTGTACCGCGTCACCCGGAACCGTTGCCTTGACCTTCTGCGACAACGGCGCACGTTGCCGCTTGAACGCCCACGCGACGACTCGGACGATGCGTACGACCCCCTGAGCGCCATACCGGACGCCGGGCCGTCGCTCGATGCCCTGGCCGAAAACGCCGACTTGCAGCGGCTGCTTACGGAAGCTATCAAGGCGTTGCCGCAAAAATACCGGGAGGTTGTGATCCTGCGGTATGAGGGTGAACTGACTTTCGCGGAGATCGCGGAAACGCTCGGCATCCCCGAAAACAGCGCGAAAACACTCTTTCAGCGGGCAAAGGGGATGTTGCGCATCGGCCTGCGCGATTGGGTGACGCAAAGTACCTGACGCGGCAAACGAGGCGGGTGAGGTGAGACAACGAACCCGCGACGATTGTAAGAAGAATATGAAACTGTACGGGGCACAAATCCGTGATATACCTGAGCGATGATGGGCCAACACGAGGGTGAGCAGATGGACACGCAACGGCTCTGGCAAAATGAAAACGCGCCGGACGCGCCGGACGACCTCGACCGCGTGATGGCGCGGCTCGTGTCACCGCAAGCGCCCCGGTCGCTCGTGCCGACGATTCTCGCGCAAACGACACGCCGGGAAGCGTCGGTGCGGCGGCAATCGTGGGCCGCCCTGTGGCTGGCGTATGTGGCGCTGCTTGTACTCGTCGCTGGGAGCGCGGTGCTGTTCGGGCAGGCGCTGCATGGGACGGGCACGCTCGATTACCTCGCTTTCGCGCTCTCGGACATGGACCTCCTCCGGCATGATCCCGGCCTTTTCCGTGACGCAGTGGGCGAGCACATGCCGTGGGGCCATGTGTTCGCACTGCTCGCGGCGCTCATCGCATGGGCGTGCGTAACCGTCTCGCTGCTGAAGCAGCTTGGCTCGACGCGGAATGCGCCACCGACGATGACGGGAGTGGCGTCGTGAAACGACCGGTGCGCCTGCTGCTGGTTCTCGCGCCGCTCCTGCTGCTGCTCATCGGGGTGCCGCTCGGCGTGTCGCTCTCCCAACGCGCCGCGCTCCGTTCCGCCCCCGAAGATGCAACCGGTGGCATGCGTATCAATGTGGCGGCGACGCCCACGTATGCGCCGCGAGTTGACCATCCACATCCGCCAACTCGCACGTCTCAATACGGCCCGCCTGCGCCGACGCGCACCGCTGTCTCTGGCCCACCTGCGCCAAAGAATGCGTCCGCCACTGCAACCGCAGGAGGAACACCCCTACCCATATCGAATGCGCAGACCGGGTTTATTGGCACGGTTACGTCAGTTGATACAGACCGCTTCACTGTACTGACCAGGGCGCGGCGGACTGGGGTGATCCTCGTCGGCTCCGACACGATCATCCGCTTTCAAAATAAAACCGTCACTTTTGCGACGTTACGGGTCGGCGATCAGGTAACGGTGCTTGGCCGCCGGGATGCGGCGAATAATTTTTACGCCGTCCTGATCCGGGTTGTCCGCCCCGATGCGACTGCGACCTGAACGGACAAGCCACGGTAACGGCTGCACTATGACGAAGCAGGACGGATGTAATCAGGACATGAAAAGGATACGGGGGGCTATTCATCCCGTGTCCTTTCTGTCTTCGTGATCTGTACGTCCCTGGCTGTTAATCGTCTGCGGCGCTTGGGTCGGCCTGTGCTTCGTCCGGGGCGTTGGGGTCGCGTGGCTCAATGTACCGGAGGGCGGTGGGGTCGGTCATGCGGTCGGTAAACATTACTCCATCGAGATGGTCAATCTCGTGTTGCAGCACCCGCGCGACAAAGCCGGTCGCCTCGATGCGCACTTCCTGGTCTTGCATATTATGTGCGCGCACGACCACGGTGAGATCGCGTTCAACGGGGCCGTACCAGTTGCGCAGGGAGAGGCAGCCTTCCTCCTCGGATTGCTTGCCCCCCCGCCGCCGCACGATTTGCGGGTTGTACAGCACCGTTTGAAAACCGGGGTCGCCTTCTTCGAGGTAGTTGGGCGGAACGTTGACGGCGATCATCCGTACGGATTCGCCGATTTGCGGCGCGGCAATGGCGATGCCGTTACCGACGCCGACCACCGTATCGACGAGGTCCCGCGCGAGGGCACGCATGTCATTGTCCATCCGCGCGATTTTGCGTGCCTTTGCCCGCAGCACCGCATCGCCTTCCGGCGTATTGATTTGTACGACTTCCCGCATCGCCATCATTCGCGCTCACTTTCTCCCCGTATCGTACCACGCAGCCACGCTCCCGGCACCGCCCACAGGTGAGGGGTGCAGGCTAAGGAATCGCCGGGCGTGCGAATCGCATCGGGACGGCGTAAAAACCATGATACGGAAAACGTGTGCCTTGACAGTGGTAGATGTACACTCGTAAGATGAAGCGTGGAACGGTTTCACCGTCTGGAAGGAGGCGCCGTGATGCTCAGGATGCTCTGCACCCTGTGGTGGTTTTCGTGTTTCATCGCGAGGGCCATTCTGCTCTTTGCCGCCTCCTTCCCGCAACCGGATCAGGTAAACCACACTGACGTGGATCAAACCTTTCGTTGCATTACAGGTGCCCGGCGCACCACCAATTCAGGGGAGAGGGAGCGGGGGCACGAAGGGAAGAAGTGTTATGGCAATCATCGAGATCATCGTGGGGCTGGCAATTGGCCTCGCGGTAGGGGGTGGGGTGGCATGGGTGCTGGCGTCCAAAGCGCGCGAGACCAAGGCACGCGACGAACGGCTCGTCGCGCGGGCGGAGGCAGAGCGCATCGTCGAGGAAGCACGGACGCGAGAGCGCGAACTGATGCTCTCCGCGAAAGACGACTCGTTGCGTCTGCGCGAGGAGATTGAGCGCGAACTGAAGGAGCAACGTGCCTCAATTGCCCGGCAGGAGCGGCGTATTCAGGGAAAAGAAGAAACGCTGGACCGCAAAACGGCGTTGTTTGAAAAGCGAGACACCGAACTTGACGACCGCGAAGCGCAGCTTTCCACCCGCGCGCGGGAGATTGAGGCGTTGCGGGTAGAAGCCGAACAGCATCGCGCTGCGCAGGTCGCCGAACTGGAGCGTGTTTCCGCCTTGACCCGCGAAGAGGCGCGGGGCGTACTGCTCGCCAGCGTCGAGGACGAGGTGCGCGACGCCGCGAACCGGCGTACCCGCGAGATCGAGGCGGAGGTCAAGGAGGATTCGGATCGCCGCGCCCGCATGATCCTCGCCACAGCCGTGCAACGGTGCGCGCCCGATTACGTGGCAGAAAACCTCGTCACCGCCGTGCCGCTACCGTCGGACGACATGAAGGGGCGGATCATCGGGCGCGAAGGGCGGAACATTCGCGCTCTCGAGCAGGCCCTCGGTGTGGACCTCATCATTGACGACACCCCGGAAACGATCATGGTGTCGTCGTTCGATCCCGTGCGGCGTGAAACGGCCCGCCGCGCCTTGAGCAAGCTCTTGCAGGACGGGCGCATCCACCCCGCGCGCATCGAAGAGGTCGTGGAGCGCATCACGGCGGAGATGGACCAGGTCATCAAGGAGGAAGGCGAGGCGGTCGCGTATGAAGCCGGCGTCGCGGGCTTGCATCCGGAACTGATCCGCCTGATGGGCCGCCTCAAGTTCCGTACGAGCTACGGGCAGAATGTGTTGCAGCATTCGCTGGAAGTCTCCATCATCGCGGCGGGCATCGCGGCGGAGATCGGCGCGGACGTGAACGTTGCCCGAACGGCGGGTTTTCTGCACGACATCGGCAAGGCGGTAGATCACGAGGTCGAGGGGCCACACGCGCTGATCGGGGCGGAGATTGCCCAGCGGCTGGGGCGTTCCAGCCGAATCGTTCACGCGATGGCGGCACACCACGGGGAAGTGGCGCCGGAAACGGTGGAGGCATTCATCGTGGCAACGGCGGACGCGATTTCCGGCGGGCGTCCGGGGGCGCGGCGCGAAATGGTGGATTTGTATATCAAGCGGCTGGAAGCGCTGGAAAGCATCGCCAATTCGTTTCCCGGTGTGGAGCGTTCGTTCGCCATCCAGGCGGGGCGCGAAGTGCGCATTGCCGTGAAGCCCGATGTAGTAGATGATCTGACCGCGACGCGCCTCGCGCGCGATGTGGTGAAGCAGATTGAGGAGACGATGCAGTATCCCGGCCAGATCAAGGTTACGGTGATCCGGGAAATGCGAGTCGTTGATTATGCGCGCTGACGATCAATCATCCGGCAACGAGTGGTTTCCCGATGATTCCGACGAAGGCGAGCGCGCGACCGGTGACGGTGAGAGTGACGAGTATGACGAGTCTTCGCCTGACCAACAAGCAAGCGATGACCCCGCCGTGCAAGCGGGCGAGCGCAATGTGGCGGCGTGGCATCCGGTGGCGGCGGCGTCCGGCTACCCCCCGGATTCGCCGTCGTCCGCCTCGCGCCCCCCTCCACGGATGTTACCGGGAGATGAACGCGCACCCTTGCGTATTCTCGCGGTTGGCGATATCTTCGGCGGACCCGGACGCGATGTGGCACGGGCGATGATCCCGCGGTTGCGGCGCGAACGGAGTATTGACCTCGTGATCGCCAATGGCGAGAACGCGGCGGGGGGGCGCGGCCTCACCCGGAGTACGGCGGACGAATTGTTTGGGGCGGGTATAGACGTGCTGACACTCGGCAACCACACCTGGTCACAGCGGGAAATGGAAACCGTGCTCAAAGACGAGACATTGCCGATCCTGCGCCCCCTCAATTATCCGCCCGGCGTGCCGGGGCGCGGGTTTCTGGATTTGCATGTGCGCGGTACGCGGGTGCGCGTCGTTTCGCTGATGGGACGTGTATTCATGGGCGAAAGCCTCGATGACGCCTTTCGCACAATGGATGATCTCCTGCAGATCACACCGGACGACGCGGCAGTCTTTGTTGATTTCCATGCCGAGGCAACGAGTGAGAAGGTGGCGATGGGATGGCATCTCGATGGGCGTGTGTCCGCTGTCTGGGGCACGCATACGCATGTCCCCACGGCGGACGCACGCATTCTACCGAGTGGCACGGCGTTCGTCACCGATCTTGGCATGACCGGACCACAGAACTCGATCATCGGCAGTGCGGTGCCCCAGGTGCTACAGCGGTTTCTCACCGGAATGCCGGTGCGTTTCACGGTGGCAACCGGGCCGGCAACGTTCAATGCCGTGATAATCGAGATAGATCGCCGGACCCGGCGTGGGCGGGGTATCTGGCGCCGTGACCATTGGGATGTCGTGCTCTAGCGCGGACAATGGCGGTTGGAACGCGCGACCGTGGAGCATGGCAACCGAAATCAGCCCAGGGAGGGTAGAGGAGGAGAATGGACCGGATTTTACGTGGCATACGCATTGGACAGGATGCAACTTATTCACCGGAAACGCATCGTGATCAGGAGGAACCACTCATGCAGACTGCACCGCCCCGCTATGCTCCCCTCACCGATGAGGCCGAGGCCGAGGCCGAGGCCGAGGAGAACGTTACCCCCGTTCCGGTAGCGGTGGCGAAGCGCAGTGATATTCTCAAGGTGTCCAGCCGCTCCCGGCCCAGCGCGGTCGCGGGGGCAATCGCCGGGGTCGTGCGCGAATCGGGCCGGGCGGAAGTCCAGGCAATTGGCGCGGGCGCGGCGAACCAGGCAATCAAGGCTGTGGCAATTGCCCGCGACTACCTCGCGGAGACCGGCATCAACGCGGTCTGTCTGCCCTCGTTCATTGATGTGGTCATTGATGAAGAGGACCGCACCGCGCTCCGCATGATCGTCGAGCCTCGGTAATGCATTAATGTAACTTAGCCACGCCTGTTCTTCGGTGGCGCCCCGCGTTGCCGATTACGAAAGGAATACACGGGCCGTGAGTGACTTCGTGCAGCTTCCGCCTCGATATCCTGTCGAGTTGCACTGTCATTCCACGGCATCCGACGGGTCGTATCCCCCCGCGGAGGTAGTCGCTCTGGCTGCCGCGCGGGGGATTCGCGTGCTTGCTCTCACCGACCATGACACCGTGGCAGGCATTGCGGAGGCTGCGGCTGCGGCAGTGGCGCATGGGATGGCGCTCATTCCCGGTGTCGAGCTTTCCTGTTCCGTAGAGACGGGTGAGGTGCATCTGCTCGGCTACTTCGTCGAAACCGGGAACAGCGATTTTCTCGCGGCGCTTGACCACTTTCGTAATGGGCGCGACCGCCGTGGGAGATTCATGATCGCGAAGCTCAATGCCCTCGGCGTTCCCTTGCGTTGGGAGCGCGTGCGGGCGATCGCCGACGGCGCGGTGATCACGCGCCCGCATATCGCCCGTGCCCTGATCGAGATTGGCGCGGCAACGAGCATCGAAGACGCCTTTGCCCGGTATCTGAATCGGGGGCAACCGGCGTTCGTAGACCGGGAACGGTTGCTGCCACCGGACGCCGTGCGCCTCGTACGGGCGGCAGGCGGCGTGCCCGTGCTGGCGCACCCACTGAGCGTCGTCGGTCTCGACGCAACGCTCGCGGAGATGGTCGCGGCGGGCCTGATGGGGCTGGAAGCCTACTACGGCGCGTACACTCCCGATCAACGCGCGGCGCTCGCCGCGCTCGCCGCGCGGTATGGTCTCCTCACCACCGCAGGCAGTGACTTTCATGGTGAGGTACACGGTGGCGCGGTGCCCGGCAGCACGCCCCCGCCCCCTGGCGTCGTGGATGCCCTGATGTCCGCCGCCCTTCGCGTTCGCAGTGGGGAGTGAAACGCGGCGAATGCGGACGCGGCGGTAAACTCCATCACGCGCAGCGGAAAAGAGATTCGGCCCGCGTATCGTGATATGATCGCGCTATGCCCTTCGGTGTCTCTGCATTACACCCTGTCGCGCATTGCGTCTTTGCGTCCTCGGTGTTTCGGTGAATGTTCGTGAGGGGGAGCTAGATATGACGGCAACGGGGTATCAATTTACGCTGGCCGCGTTTGGAGATGAGATCGCGGCGGACCTCGCGGAACAACTGGAGGTGATGCGCGCCGAAGGGATACCCGCGCTGGAGTTTCGCGGCGCGTGGGGGCAAAACATCCTCGATCTCTCCGACGACGATGTGCGCCGTGCCAAAGCGCTGCTCGATGAGCGCGACATGCACGTCTCCGCAATTGGTTCACCGATTGGCAAGGTGAAGATCACGGACGACTTCGCCGCGCATCTCACGCGCTTTCGTCGCGCGCTTACAGTAGCGGAGATGCTCGACGCGCCGCGCATTCGCGTTTTTTCGTTCTTTTATCCCCTCGGCGAAGACCCCGCGCGGTATCGGACCGCAGTGATGGACCGGATGCAGATGCTGGTAGACCTCGCGGCGGAAGCGGACGTCACGCTTTTTCACGAGAACGAAAAGGAAATCTACGGCGACATCGCCACGCGCTGCGCGGATATCCATCACACGATCCCTTCGCCGCACCTGCGCGCCGCCTTTGACCCCGCGAACTTTATTCAGTGCGGAGTCAAGCCGATGGAGGAAGCGTGGTCGCTGCTCGCGGCGGTTTCCACGCACATTCACATCAAGGATGCAATGCAGGCGGACGGTCATGTCGTCCCGGCGGGTGAGGGCGACGGGCACATCAGAGAGCTATTGCAGACCCTGATGCAGCGGCACTACCGTGGTTATCTGACGCTGGAACCACACCTGAAGGCAGCGGGGCCATTCGGTGGCTTCTCCGGGCCAGACCTCTTTCATACCGCCGCCGAGGCCTTGAAAAAGCTGCTGAACGAGGTCGGAGCGACGGTATGAGCGCCGCCATAACGAGAGCCGCAACGGACGTCCAGATTGGTTGCTGTGCCCCGCTGGCGATGGCGCCGCTGGTGCGCGAAGCGGGCTTTGATTACGTGGAGTTGCCTACCGCCACGTTTTTGCCCGCCGAAAACGATGCTGCGTTCGCACCCGTGAGGGCGGAAATCCTCGCGCTTGGCCTGCCGGTGTACGCCTGCAATGTCTTTATCCCCGGTACGTACAAAATCACCGGGCTAACGGCGGATGCTGACCGCGAAACGGTGTACGCCTACGCCGCTACTGCCCTGCGACGGATCGCCGAGGTGGGCGTGCGCGTGCAGGTATTTGGCAGTGGTGGGGCGCGCAGCATCCCCGAAGGCTTCGACCGCGCACAGGCGCTCGACCAGTTGGCGGCTTTTCTCACGCATGTCGAGCGCGAAAGCGTGGCGGCGGGTGTGACGGTCGTGATCGAGCCATTGAACACAAAGGAATCGAACGTTTTTACGAGCGTGGCGGAGTCTGACCAATTCAACCAGACACGCGGGCTGGATGGCATCTACGTGCTGGCAGACCTGTACCATATGGCGCTGGAACACGAGGGCTACGACGGCATGGTCACGGCAGATAGGCGCTTGCGGCACGCACATGTCGCGGACGTAGACCGGAAGCCGCCGGGCGAAGGCGTCGTCGCGGACTATCCGGGCTTCTTCCGCGCACTTCGCTCCATCGGCTATACCGGCGGGGTGAGCGTCGAGAGCCGCTGGACAACCGCCGAGCATGACCGCGCGGCGCGGGCGGCGGAGTACGCGCGGGCGTATCAGTTCGTGCGAAAGGCGTGGGATGCCTCCGACGCCTGATAATGGTTAGCTGACGGCCGAGCGCCGACATAGGACGTGGGAGGGGTAGCAATGAGCACGCACACACCGGGCAAGATCGGGTTCGCCATCATCGGGTGCGGCGTGATCGCGCCGATGCATCAGAAGGCAATCACGGCGCAACCGGATGCCGAACTCGTCGCCGTGATGGACGTGGTGCCGGAGATCGCGGAAAAGCGGGGCGCCGAGTTCGGCGTGCCGTTTTACAGCGATCTCGACGCCCTGCTCGCGCGCGACGATGTGCAGGTCGTGGACGTCTGTGTGCCGAGCGGGCTGCACGCGGAAATCGGCATCAAGGCGGCGCTGGCAGGCAAGCATGTGATCTGTGAGAAGCCGATAGACATCTCGCTCGACGCCGCCGACCGCCTCACCGCCGCGTGCAAAGAGGCGGGCGTGAAGTTGCAGGTGATCTCGCAGCATCGCTTCTCGAACGCGATGCAGCAATTGAAAGAGGCGGTAGAGGGCGGCAAGCTCGGTCGCCTCGTGATGGGCAACGCGAGTATCTTCTGGTATCGGGCACAGGCGTACTACGATAGCGGCGGCTGGCGCGGCACCTGGGACCTCGACGGCGGCGGCGCGCTGATGAACCAAGGTGTTCACTGGGTAGACCAACTCCGCTGGATCATGGGGCCGGTGAAAAGCGTCAGCGCGAAGATGGGAATGCTCGCGCATGAGCGCATCGAGGTGGAAGACGCCGTTGCCGCCGTGATCGAGTTCGAGAACGGCGCGATTGGCTCGATCATCGCCACCACGGATGCCTACCCCGGCTACACCACGCGGCTGGAGATCGTCGGCACCGAAGGCTCGGTCATCATCGAGGACGCGATGATTCGCGCGTGGAACCTCAAGAGCGAGGGCGGTGAGATCGGTGCGTATGGGCGGAGCAAGGAAGAGAAAGCCGCCGAGGCCGAGAAAGCCACTGTTGGCGCGCAGGGCGCGGGCGCGGGCGACCCCGCCGCTATCGGCTGGGGTGGCCATGCCTTTCAGGTACGCGATATGATGAACGCGATCCGCGAAGACCATGAAACGGCGAACCCCGGCACCGAAGCGCGTAACCCGCTGGAACTGATCCTCGGCGTGTATCAGTCTGCCCTGACGGACAAAGAAGTGACGTTCCCCGTCGCCGCAGACTACCATCCTGGCACACAGGCCGCGAAACTGGCGAAACTGACGAAAGGCGGTACCGCGTGAGCATCAAACTCGGTTTCTCAACGCTTGCCTGCCCAGACTGGTCACTGGCGCAAGTGCTTGAAGCGACAAAGCGCGATGGCTTCGATGGCATCGAGTTGCGCCTGCTCGATGGGAACATCATCCCCCCGGACCTGAGCGCGAGTGAGCGGGAGCGCGTCGCCACCGAGACAAAGGCGGCGGGCGTGCCCGTCTGCTGCCTCGATACCTCCATCCGCATCGCGGCGAGCGTCGCGGACGCGGACAGCGCCCTGACGGCGGAGCATGATGCCGCATCGTACCTGGAGATGGCGGCACAGTTTGGCGCACCCCTGATCCGCGTATTCGGCGGCGATCCACCGGCGGGCAAAAGCATGGAAGATGTTGCCCCCGCGATGGCAGACCTGTTGGAGCGGATGGGGCAGCGCGCGGGGCAACTAGGTGTGGGCATTGCCCTCGAAACGCACGATGCCTTTTCCGCCTCAAAAGACGCGATGCGCGTCGTAGACATGGTAAAGAACCCGCACGTCGGTGTGCTGTGGGACACGCATCATCCCTATCGTATGGGTGAGACCGTACCGGAAACGTACGAGCGCGTCGTCAGCCGCCTCCTGCATGTGCATGTGAAGGACGCGCGGGCGGACGCGAGCGAGCGCACCGGCTGGAAACTCGTGCTGCTCGGCGAAGGCGAGGTGCCGGTGCGGGAAGCGGTGCAGTATCTCCTGCAGGTGGGGTACGATAAGTGGGTCGCGGTGGAGTGGGAAAAAAAGTGGCATCCGGAAATTGAGCCGCCGGAAATCGCCCTTCCCCATGACGGGCATCTGCTGCGCGAGTGGCTCAACGCGTAGAATGTTGTCGTACTACGGAATAGACGCGGCAGAGCTGATGCGTGCTGGGAACCTAACCCCCGGCCCCTTCCCTAAAAGGAAGGGGAGGGTGCTATTGCAGCGTGACGGCGTATGGGGAACATCGAAGCATTGCCGCAAGTCACCCCTTCCCTTTGAGGGAAGGGGCCGTGGTTAGGAAGATTCGACATTCGCGCGTATAAGCCTCAATAGACGCAGGTGAAACTCTTGTCTAAACCTGCATTTGTGAGTACGATATACGGCAATATCCAGTTCTTATGAATGCAGCACACAATCTGGTTGGGGGCGGGAGCGTGGACGACCTGTATGCGGTCTTGCAAACAACATCGAGCGCGGATTTCCCGGTCATTCAGGCCGCATATCGCAGGCTCGCCTTTCAGTATCACCCGGATCGTAACCCGGAGCGGCGCGAGTGGGCTGAGGAGCAGATGAAGCGGCTCAATGCCGCCTATTACGTCCTCAGCAACCCCACACGCCGGTTGTCGTACGACAGCAAGCGGAGCACAAGCGGGCGCATTTACTACCCCCCGCCGCGCCCGCCTTCGCCTGCCGCGTCGCGCGCATCCAGTAACGCGAGCAACGGCACATCGGCAGGCGCCACGGTGACGAAGCGGCGCACGGGCACTGCGTACCCACTCGAAACAGAAAACGATTGGTTTAACCTGCACATTTACGCCTCCGGGCGTACGCTGCCCGACGAGGAAGACTCCGCCGAGGAGCGGATGGACGAGTTTCTCCGGGAGTTCGTGCGCCGCATCACGCCGCTGGGGAGCGGCAAGAGCGCCCTCACCGATCTGCTGCTTTCCGCCGCGACCAGCCAGTACGTCGTGTACTCGCCTTACGCCCGCGTAGTTGCCAAGGTCACGCTGCGCACCGCGCTCATTTCCTTGCGCGACCGTAAAGCGGAGGACCCGCTCTCCGGGCCAATGCTGCGTGAATTGATCGCCCGCGTGAATGACAGTGTGCAGGATCGCATGAGTACCGAGAGCTTGCGCATGATGGAAAACGGCAAGAACATCATCGCGGACTGGGCGGGGATGCTGTATACGATCGTCGATTTTCTGTGGGGTGAAGAGGCATGAGCGACCGCGACCAAACCCTCGATCATGGGTCGCCCCGAACGCGACTGGGTGAGCAGCCGTACATCGACGAGACCGCGCGCGTTCAGGAGAGCATGGTCGGTGCGTGGACGGCGCTCGGCCCGAACACGAGCATCGTAGAATCCACCTTCGGGAACTACAGCTACACCGCCGGAGACGTGCAAATTATCTACTCCGACGTGGGGAAGTTCTGCTCCATCGCCTCGCACGTCCGCCTCAACCCCGGTAACCATGCGATGTGGCGCGTCACGCAGCATCACGCGACCTATCGCCTGAAGGACTATGGCTTCGCCGACCACGACGACGAGGCATTCTTCGGCTGGAGGCGGGCGCACCGCGTCACGCTCGGTCATGATGTCTGGCTCGGGCATGGCGTGATCGTGATGCCGGGGGTGACGATTGGCACGGGCGCGATTGCGGGATCTGGCGCGGTCGTCACAAAGGATGTCGCCCCCTACACCATCGTCGGCGGTGTGCCCGCGAAACCGATCCGCCGTCGCTTCCCTGAAGCGGTTGCGGAGAGCCTGATGCGGATTGCATGGTGGGACTGGCCACGCGAAACCCTTGTCGCTCGCTGGCATGAGATGAACGACCTCGACGCCTTCCTCAAAAAACATGGTTGAGCGCGAACGCATACAGTGATCTGCTGCGGTGAATCCATTACCCGCCATGTTCGCGCGCGAAGCGAAGCAGTTCGTCTAGTGTGACATCGGGAGATGAGACATAGCGAAAGCCCTCGCCCCGGTCATACAACAAGACGTGCCCATCCGGGGTGGGGAGCAGTCCGGTATCGCCGGGGGCCGCGCCCGCTTGTGAGAACACCCACGGCAGCGAGCGCAGCATGGCAAAGCCTTCCCCTACCGGCGCGACGAATCCGTACATGCCGAGCAGTGACGGCACCGGCATCGTGGTGTCTAATGGCTCGACCAGCCCCGCCACTACCGCTTCAAGCTGCCACATCGCTCGCCCTTTCCGTGTTCGTCAAGACAATCCCGGCGTATGTGCGCGCGTGCGTTCGGTGCGGGAGGTACGAGTGGCACCGCCATTGGCGACCATTTGCACCCACCCTCGTCTGGTACACTGCGTTGTATGGAGACGCACGAGAAACCCCATTCCATACAAACTGCACCGAACGTACCGACCGCACCGATCATGCCACGTCATGTAGGCGAATGGAAGGCTATCCTGGCCGAGCTTGGCATCACTCCGAGCCGTCGGATGGGCCAGAACTTCCTTGTGGACGCGCAGGCGCTTGCGGACATCGTTGCGACGGCGGACGTGGGCGCCGGTGAAACGGTGGTGGAGGTCGGGCCGGGGTTGGGCGCGCTGACGGCGGCGCTCGCGGTCGCGGTGGGGCAGGCGGGGCAGGTGGTCGCGGTGGAACTTGATAAGCGGCTCGCGGCGTATCTGCCGGGCCGCTTCGCCGGTGTGCCACAGGTGCGCATCGTGCCCGCCGATATTCTGCGCACAAGCCCCGCCGATCTCACGGGCGGACTGCCCTACGTGGTCGTGGCGAACCTGCCGTACCAAATCACGAGCGCGGCGTTCCGCTTTTTTCTCGAAGACCCGCACCCACCGGGGCGCATGACGACGCTCGTACAGCGTGAAGTGGCGGAACGGATCGCCGCCGCGCCACCGGAGATGAGCGTGCTCGCGGTCTCGGTGCAGTTCTTTGGCGTGCCAACGATCGTGCGCACTGTGCCACCGGAAGCATTCATGCCCCGCCCTGCCGTGGTATCTGCCGTGATGGTGGTTGAGCGGCACGAGCCTCCTCTGCCCCGTGCGCGGTGGCGCGGCTTTTTCGCCCTCGTACAGGCGGGATTCGGGGCAAAGCGCAAGCAGATACACAACAGCCTGTCCGAGCGGTTACGCCTGCCACGGGATACCGTGGGCGATGTGCTGACGGCGGCGGGGCTGGATGGCGCCCGTCGTGCGCAAACCCTCTCGCTCGCCGAATGGCTCACGCTCAATGCCGCATTCGCCGCTGCGGGTGTGCCGCTCGATGCCGCGATGGGCCGTCGTGTCGGGGATGACACGGATGCCGACGGTTGAACGCTGGCCGCAGACATGGCGGTGCGGCGCAACCGATTCCCCGCGCCTTCGCCGCGTCACGCCCGCCGATGCGCTCACGGGGATCGCCGCGCCCGCCAAGTTGAACCTCGGCCTCGCGGTCGCCGGGCGGCGCACGGATGGCTACCACAAACTCGTGACCCTCTTTGCCGCACTCGCCTTCGCCGACACCGTGCGGGTGGAACCGGCGCAGACGCTGGCATTCGTCTGCGACAATGCTATCCTTGCGACCGACGATAACCTCTGCCTCCGCACCGCGCGCGCCCTGCGAGACGCGACGGGCACACAGGCGGGCGCACGAATCACGCTGACGAAGCGCATCCCCGTCGCGGCAGGGTTGGGAGGCGGCAGCAGTGACGCGGCGACGACGTTGCTCGCCCTCAATGCGTTATGGGATACGAATATTTCGGGCCGCAACCTGTTCGCACTCGCGCGGTCGCTGGGGGCGGACGTGCCGTTTTTTCTTTGCAGCGGGGCGGCGATGGCGCGGGGAATCGGTGATCTGCTCTGGCCTGCCGTGCCACTGCCAACCACCTGGGTCGTGCTTGTCGTGCCGCGCGTGGACATTCCCCGGAAAACGGCGGCATTGTACGGCGCGCTCACGGCGGGGGAGTACGACCGTGGCGAGGCGGTTGCGCGGCAGGTGGGCGGGTTGCGCGCCGGGAAAGCCCTCGATCCCGCACTGCTCGGCAACAGCTTTCTCGCGCCGCTCGAACGGCTCGCCCCCGCCGTTGCCAACGTACGGGCGGCAATGGTCGCGGCGGGGTTGCATCCGGCGCTTTCCGGGAGCGGCCCCACGCTCTATGCTCCCTGCGCGACCGAAGCGGATGCGGCCCGCGCGGCGGCACTCCTGCGCGCATCGGAGAACGCAGCGGTCTTCGTGACGCGCACCGAAGCATGACGCACGAGAACAGGTGTGCAAAGCGTTTTCGTTCAATTGACGGGTGCATAAGAGCGCACGTACAATGGGTGTGCCCGGCAGCGGCGGGGCAGATTGACCGTGCCCGTGTTCCGCGCGGGGGGCAAGCGCGGCGGTTCCCTTCCCCCGGCGTCACCGCTTCGAGGAGCTATGAGCCAGATTCTCAATGGCCGGTACCGGATAGATGGCAAGCAGGGTGACGGCGGCATGGCCGTGGTCTACCGTGGTTGGGACACGGTGCTCAACCGCCCCGTTGCCGTCAAGGTACTCCGCGAGCAGTACGCGATGAACACGCAGTTTCTGCGCCGTTTTCAGCGCGAAGCGCAGTCCGCCGCCGGTCTCGCGCACCCGAACATCGTCAATGTCTACGATGTGGGGCGAGACGGCGAAACGTGGTACATCGTGATGGAGCTGATCGAGGGCACCGACCTCGCCGCGCTCATTCAACAGCACGCGCCGTACTCGGTCGCGGCGGTCACGGATATCATGGCGCAGGTGATGAGCGCGCTCGATTATGCCCACGAGCACGGGATCGTGCATCGGGACGTGAAGCCGCACAACATCCTCATTGATAGCCGGGGCACCGCCAAAGTGGTGGACTTTGGCATCGCCAAAGGCATCAACGATATCACGATGACTGATGCGGGTACCGCGCTCGGTACCGCCGGTTACATCTCGCCCGAACAGGCGACGGGCGCACCGATCACCGCGTCGAGCGATATCTACAGCGCGGGTGTCGTGCTGTACGAAATGCTCACGGGGCGGTTGCCATTCACGGGCGATACCGCCGTCAGTGTGGCGATGCAGCATGTACGCAACGTGCCACCCCCGCCCACACGGTACAACCCGAAGATTCCCCGCCCGGTTGAACTGGTGGTCTTGCGGGCGATGGAAAAGATGCCGGAGCGCCGCTATGCCTCCGGCGCGGAACTCGTCGCCGCCTTGCGCAGCGCCGTCACGAATCCCCCGCCCGCCCTCGCGCCCCAAGCGGTCACAACTTTTGGCAGCGGAGGGGGCGGTGTGGCGACCGCCGTACTCACGCCGCAGACGCACGCCCTGCCGCTAGAAACCGCCCCACCACGGATGCCGCCTATCAACACCGCGCGGCCCATTGCCAGACCGGTCACGCCGCCGGTTCCCCGGCAATCATCCGGGCCGGGAGTATGGGTCTGGATACTTGGTGTACTGCTGCTCGGTGGCCTCCTCGCGGCGGCATATTTCGGGTATCAACTGATCAACGTCACGAGCACGAACCGCGACATTCTCGTCACGCGAACGGCGGTCGCCAATGCCTTCAACATCGCTGTGACCCAGACCGCGAGCCGCCCGACCCCCACGGTCGCTGAACCTACGGTGATGCCGACGCCGAGCAACTTGCAGCAAGTGTCGAACTTCGTTGGCCTCTCGCAACCGCAGGCCGTGATGGAAATCACGAGCCGGGGCTGGGAGGTCGGAAAAGATACCCGGCAGTATGACGCCACGTTACCGGGCACAGTGATCGGTCAGGACCCGATGCCGGGCCAGATGGTGAAAAAAGGTTCGCCGATCAATCTCACCGTCAGCCTCGGGCCGCGCGAGACCGACCTCACCAAGCTCGAAAAAGACGGCAAGCCCTACGACGTGAAGGGGAAAACGCTGGACGAAGTCATGCTGCTCCTGCGCAACGACGGGTTACAGCCTCTCCCTGCCACCACGGAGCCGTCCACCGACGTGGAAGCAGGTAAAGTGACCCGTGTGGCCTCGACACAGGGGATGGGGGCGATGAGTGGCGTGGTCGCCAATGGCACGCCGATCAACGTCTACGTCAGCGCCGGGAAGCCGACGGCAACGTCTGTGCCCGCGACCGCAGCGGTCTCCGCAACGATGGCCCCTCCCACGCCTGTGCCCGCAACCATTGCCCCAACCGCGACTGCGCCCCCAAAGGCAACCGTGCCCCCAACGGCAACCGTGCCCCCAACGGCAGCAATGATGCCGACCCCTGAACCGGCACGCCCAACGCCCGTAAACAACCTGCCGTTGCCGCGCGTATTTGGTGCCACTCCCGATCAGGCGAGCCAGATGCTGAAGATCGCCGGTTTCACGAACGTGAGCACGAAAACCGGCGATGGCGGGGCGGGCGCGGGCGCGACCCCGAAGGGAACGATTTACGCGATTATTGACGGACACACCGGCATGGCGCTCACCGAGGGGCAAATGATCCCCGCGAATACGCCGATCGTGCTCCAGTATGTGGAAAAGTAACCCTGCCGGTCATTCGACGAATGCCAGCCCCCTGTTATACTGCGGCGGGTCGTCCGCGCCCCACGCCGGTGGCGTGGGACCGTGTCCGGGAACGGGTTAAAGGAGCAGATACGGCATGGCATCGCTCAGGTTAGTGGTCGTGGGGTTGCCCAAGAGTGGCAAGACCACGGTGTTTAATGCCCTGACACGGGCGGAGGCGAAAACGAGCGCGTACAGCACGGGTGTAGAGGACGAGCCAAACCTCGCCAGTGTGAAAGTGCCGGATGAGCGGTTGGACCGCCTCGCCGCGATGTTCAAGCCAAAGCGCGTGATACCGGCGGATGTGCAGTACGTGGATGTCGCCGGCCTCGCCAAGGGCGTGAGCGAAAAGGGCATCAGCGGCGCGCTGCTCGGCCATTTGCAGCAGGCGAACGCGCTGGTGCATGTCGTCCGCGCGTTCCCCGACCCAAATGTGCCGCACCCTGAGGAAACAGTGAACCCCCTGCGGGACATCGAAACGCTGCAACTGGAGTTCACGTTCAACGATCTGGGCCAGGTCGAGAAGCGGCTCGTGCGGCTCGAAAGCCAGATCGCCAAGGTGCGTGGGCCGGAGCGTGAGGGGTACGAGCGCGAGCAGTCCGCCTTGCTGCGGATTCGCGCCGCCCTGGAAGCGGGAACGCCTGTGCGTGAGGTGCCGCTGGATCCTGACGAGGAGCGGTTGCTGCGGGGGTTCGGGTTTCTCACGGGCAAGCCCCTGCTGGTGCTGCTCAATGTGAGTGAGGATCAGATCGGTGACGAAGCGCAATCGCTCGTGCGGCAGGCGGAGGAGCAATTCAGCCGTCCCGGCCTCGCCTTTGACGCGCTTGCCGGGAAGATCGAAATGGAGATCGGGCAACTCGACCCCGAAGACGCGCAGGTCTTCATGGAAGAGTTGAATATCACTGAGAGCGGGCTGGACCGAATCATCCGCCGCTCATTTGGCCTGCTCGGCCTCATCTCGTTCTTCACCGTCGGGCCGGACGAATGCCGCGCGTGGACGATCACGCGGGGAACATTCGCGCAGCAGGCGGCGGGCGAGATTCATTCAGATATCGAGCGCGGTTTCATCCGCGCCGAGATCGTTTCCTACAATGCGCTGATCGCCGCCGGAAGCATCCCCGAAGCGAAAAAGGCGGGCGCGTACCGCCTCGAAGGCAAGCAGTACGTGGTGCAGGACGGCGACATCGTGGAGTTCCTCTTTAACGTATAAAGTTCGCGTGGTAAGGCAGGGCGATTGGTCGCGCAATACATTCGGAGAGGCAACGCACGCGAGCGAACGTCGGCGGCCACGCGGTTCGCCCCATTTTTTCGTGCATGCCCCCCGCGCTCGTTGAGTCTTTGCGTGCGTTGCCGCCCTTTCCGCTATCGTCAATATGGTGATGTGGTGTGGTGAGATTTGTGGGTCTGCTGAGTTTTCCGGCGTTTCTCGTCATTCTCGTGGTCTGGGTAGTTGCATGGGCGCTCGCGGGGGTGCCTGCGGTGCGGCGGTGGCCGATGGCACGAGGCGAAGTGTACGCACTCGGTGTGCTGACGGTGTTGTGGGCGTTGTTCTTCTCGCGGTTGCTGTTCGAGACCGGCGTGCGTGTGCCAAAGGGCGGCGGCGATTTCAACGCCTTTTACTATCCCCTCGCGGCCTTCGCGGCGGCGCAATTGCAGGCAGGCCACTTCGCGCAGTGGAACCCGTACCTCTTTGCCGGGGCGCCGTTCGCCGCCGATTACCAGACAGGCGCGCTCTACCCCGTGAACCTGCTCGTCTGGGCCTTCGCGCGGCCTTTTTCGTACAGCACGTTCGAGGCGACAATTATCGCGCATGTCTGGTGGGCGAGCGTCACGACGTATGGTTTTGCTCGCACGCTGGCGTTGCGACGCCCGCCCGCCGTGCTCGCCGGGGTAACATTTGCCTATGGGGGCTTCATGACGGCGCAATTGGGGCACGCGCCGATGATCGCGGTCGCGTCATGGCTTCCGGCGATCCTCGCGGCGCTTTATCGAGGGCGGCACGGCGCCCTCGGTTGGCCGGTGCTTGCGGGTGCGGCGCTTACGATGGCGATCTTCGCCGGTCATCCCCAGATCGTGCTCTATGTCGGCATCACGGCGGTCGCGTATGCGCTCTATCTCGCGTGGGCGGCACGGCCTCTACCACCGGTTGCCCAGGCCGTTGACGATAGCGACGTGACTACCGCAGCACGCCCACGAAGTGACACGCGCAGTTGGCGCACCGATCCGTTCGTGCGTTACTGGGCGGGGGCACTGACACGGCTCGCGCTCTTTCTCGGTGTGGCAGTGGGGTTGGCGGCGCCGCTCCTGCTGCCCGCCGCGCAACTGGCCCGGCGCTCCGTGCGCGCGGGAATCGGCTACGATGCCGCGACAGAGTACAGCCTGCATCCCTTCACGCTCCTGCAACTCGTGCTTCCCAAAGTCTTTGGTGATAACCCGACCAATTATTTCTATTCCAATGTGTTCAGTGGTGAGACGTGGGGTTACGCGGGCGTCGTCGCGCTCGTGCTTGCCGTAATCGCGATGCTCCGGCGCGGCGAGGGCGAGGGCGAGGAGCAGGGGCAGCGGTGGTTTTTCGTCGCGCTCGGCGTGGCCGCGCTGCTTGGGGCGCTGGGGGCGTTCACGCCCGTGCATAGCTGGCTCTATACCTTTGTGCCGGGGTTCGGGAGTATTCGCGCGGCGGGACGGCTTCTCGTGCTGTTTGATTTCGCGGTCGCGTTGCTCGCCGCATGTGGGCTGGAAGCGTTGCTGACATGGTACGATGCGCGTGTGGCGGGGAGCGAAAGATTCGCGGCGGCGCTTCGGCGCGTGCGCTGGGGACTCGCCATCGCGCTCGGCGCGCTCGTGCTGTTCGTCATTCCTCTGTTTTACAGCCTCGTGTTGGGGCGCGATGACCCTGTGGGCCGCCCCGTGATCGTGCTGGATGGGTTGAACCTGCTCGTGCTGCTCCTGCTGGCGACGGCGGTAATCGTCTGGGTAGCGGAACAGCGACGCCTCCCATCACGCGCGCTCGCCGCGCTGACGCTTGCCCTCGTGGTGCTCGATCTGTTCAGCGCGACAGCGGGCTTCAATCCGACCACGGACGATGTGCTCAGCGGCTACCGCCATGAGGATGCCCAGCGCGAGTTACGGGCGCGCGCCGCGACGGAGCCGCCCTTTCGCGTGGACACGGACGATGTCGCTGACCGCTTTCAGCCGTCGCTCCCGATGCTGGACGGCGTGGATACGATCTCCGGCGCGTATAACCCGCTCGGCCTCTCGGACTACGCCGTGCTGCGGGAGCGTGCGCAGAGCAGCCGGTCGAGCGTGTTGTACGGCTTGCTGAACGTCGCATACGTTGCGGAACCGGCGGAAAAGTCTGCGCCCCGCGATTGGGTGCGCGTCTTTGCGGGAGACAAGGTGACGTTTTACCAGCCGAGCCGCCCCCCATTACCGCGCGCCTTCGTAATCGGTGGTGCAGCAAGCGTGAGCGGCCCCGGCCCCGCGTTTGACCGCATCAAGGCGTCGGATTTCGACCCCGCGAAACTCGTCTATCTTCAGGGTGCGGTGCAACCGACCGCCGCCGATCCGGGTGCGTCGCCCGCGACGGTGACGCAATCAGACACGGAAACGGTCACGGTACAGGTGCGGACGACCGGCGCGGGGTATCTCGTGCTTGCGGATGCATACTACCCCGGCTGGCAGGCGACGCTGGACGGTCGCGCCGTGCCGGTGCTGCAAGCCGATCTCGCCTTTCGCGCCGTGTACCTCCCTGACGGCGGAGCGCACACGGTCACGTTCCACTACGTGTCGGCGTACTGGTGGTACGGCTGGCTCATCGCGGGGACGACCGCGCTGGCTGCGGCCGCCGTGCTCCTCCTCGCGGGGATGCGCGGACGGCGGAGGCGGCGATAAGATGCAGGGGCGGCACCATGCACTGTGCGGCGCGGCAATCGCAGCTCCCGCGTTGCTCTACCTCACGGGGGGCAGCATCGGTGCGGCGATGATCGGAGTGCCGATTGCCACAGTCGGTGCGCTCCTGCCGGATATAGATACGCGCTACTTCGCCTTGCAAAGCGAAATCTGGCGGGGCTGGAAGCGCGTGGCGCATATCGCGCGCTCCCGTGGTCCGTGGGGGGAACCGTTTGCCCTCGCCGCGTACCTCGTCGGCGCGGTCATGGCGGGCACGCTCGGCAGCATCTCGTGGTTGCTCCGGCGGTTCGTCTCGCACCGTGGGGCGACGCACACGCTCACCTGCGCCGCGCTGGTCGGCCTGTTCGCGGTCTGGGGCAGCCTGCGGCTTTTCGATACCCCTGTGCCTGGTCTCGCGCTCGTGGTCGGCTACCTTTCCCACCTCATTACCGACGCGATGACGATTCGTGGCGTGGACCTCTTTAGCCCCTTTATCCCGCTCACCGTGCATGTGCTGCCACCGGGATTACGCTTTCGTAACGGCGGCACGATGGAAATGCTCACCGTGTGCGCCGTGGTGCTTGGCGCTGCCTTTACCGCGTTCACCGCGCTCGTCCGTTTCGGCCCACACCTCTGATCGCATGTCGCGCTCCGTCTCGTTCACTCACCGTGATTACATCACACCGAGGGGATGCTTCGCAGGTACACCGGGGCGGCGGGGGTACATACCGGTCGTGTCGTCCGTTTTCTCAATCTGCACGAGCACATGCCCCGCGAGTTCCGGCACCGGCACGGGCATCACAATTGGCGGGCTGCCACCAAGCAGGGCTGCCGCGCGCGTGCCTTCCGCCAGTTCATCCGTGAGATCGCCGGACTTGAGCGCAACCATGATGCCGCCACGACGCAGAAGCGGCAGGCAGTACTCCGCGAGTACCGAGAGCCGCGCCACCGCCCGTGCCGTGACGAAATCGGCTCCCTCGCGCAGGGTTGGATCGTGGCCCGCGTCCTCGGCTCGCAGGGTGAGCGCGGTGATATTTGGCAGGTCGAGGGCGTCCGCGACCCGGCGCAGAAACGCGACCTTTTTGCCCGTTGCCTCGATCAGTGTCACGGCGACGCGGGAGCGCACAAGGGCAATCGGGATGCCGGGAAAGCCTGCCCCACTGCCCACGTCCACGACGCGGATCGTGGAGAGCATCGCCACATCGCCACCAATGCGGCGAATGTATTCGTCCAGCAGGGGTAGCACCGTGAGCGAATCCGCGAAGTGGCGCAGTTGCACGGCGGCGGGATCGGTGATCGCGGTGAGGTTCATCGTCGCATTCTCACGCAGGAGGAACGTGCCGTACTGCCCGAAGCGCGAGAGGTCGGCACCTGTCAGACGCACGCCTGCCTGCCGCGCGGCGGTCGCCAACAACGACATATCCATGAATGCCGCTGCATCGCCTGATTCGTCTGCCTCCACGACACGCTCATCGCGCGCGTCGTCAGATGATTCCGGTTCCGACACTGCGCTCCCTCCCGCTTTCACCGGCTACCCGTGACATTGAAGCACACAAACGAAAAGACACAAAGGATTGCGCTTGCCCTTGGTGTCTTGGTGTCTCGGTGTCTTTGCCGGTTGCCCGTTGGCTACCGTGAGATCAGGGAAGGCGCCGCTTTCGGGACGAGACCGAGAAGCCGCTTCGCTTCCGCCGCTATATTCTCCGGGGTGAGGCCGCAGAGGGTGCGCAACTGCTCCGGCTTACCGTGGTCAATGAAGTGGTCGGGCACGCCAAGCACCTTCACAGCGCAGGCAATACCCCGCGCCGCGAGCAGTTCGAGCACTGCCGAGCCGAAACCACCGGCGGTGACGCCTTCCTCGATGGTTACGAGGCGGCCCGTGCGTTCCGCGAGCGAGACGATCAACTCTTCATCGAGGGGCTTCGCGAAGCGCGCGTTCACCACCGTCGCCTGAATGCCGTCCGCTTCAAGCAAGGTTGCCGCTTCCGATGCGGTGCCCACATGCAGCCCGAAGCCGATCAGGGCAACGTCTCCACCCGCGCGCAGAACCTCCGCCTTGCCCACAGGCAGGGGCACGATTTCCTCATCGAGCGGCACGCCGAGGCCGGTGCCACGCGGGAAGCGCACGGAGATCGGGCCATCGTGCCGCATCGCTGTGCCGATCATGTGCTGCAACTCGTTTTCGTCTTTTGGCGCCATCACGACCATGTTGGGGATCACGCGCAGGTAGGCGATATCGAAGATGCCATGATGCGTGCGCCCGTCGTCGCCGACGAGGCCACTGTTAGGCAACACAAAGGTGACGGGCAGGTTCTGAATGCAAACGTCGTGAATGACCGAGTCATACGCCCGCTGGAGAAAGGTGCTGTAGATGGCGCAGACAGGCTTCATCCCCGCCGCCGCCAGACCTGCCGCAAAGGTCACGGCATGCTGCTCCGCGATGCCGACATCGAAGAAGCGGTCGGGGTAAATCTCCTGGAACTTGTCGAGACCCGTACCACCCGGCATTGCCGCCGTGATCGCGGTGATGAGAGCATTGCGGCGGGCGCTGGCGATCAGGGCGCTCCCGAAGACCTTGCTGTACTTCGGCGCGCTGGTCTTGGGGGAAACGTCAATGTTGTACCATTTGATCGGTTCCGCCTCGGCCCATTCCACACCCTTCCCCTTCGTGGTCAGGACATGGATGAACACGGGCGAGGGCAGCGTTTTCGCCACCCGGAAGGTGTCAATCATCAGTTCGGTGTTGTGCCCGTCGAGCGGGCCGATGTACGTGAAGCCTAACTCTTCCCAGATCATCGGCGCGAGTAGCACTTCCTTCAGGCCGTCCTTGAAGCGCTTGCCGAGTTCGGCCCACGTCTCGCCCGCCGGGAGCTTGCGCACTAGCCGTTCAAGCTGGCCCATCATCTCGCCAAAGGCGGGGTGCGTGCGCATCCGGTTGAGGTACAAATGTAGTGCGCCGACGCTGCGGGCGATGGAAAGCTCATTGTCGTTGAGGACCACGATCAGGGGCGCGTCCATGTGGCCCGCGTTGTTCAGTGCCTCCCATGCCAGCCCGCCCGTGAGCGCGCCATCGCCGATCACGGCGACCGCGTGGCGCGGACGGGACGGGTTCTTGAACTGGTTGGCGACGGCGAGGCCGAGGGCGGCGGAGATCGAGGTGCTGGTGTGTCCCGCGCCGAAGGCATCATGCTCGCTCTCGCGGCGGCTGAGAAAGCCGGAGAGGCCACCCATCTGTTTCAGCGTATGGAACTGGTCGCGGCGTCCGGTGAGGATTTTGTGCGCGTATGCCTGGTGCCCGACATCCCACACAATCGGCTCACGGGGCGAGTCAAAGGCGGCGAGAAGGGCAATGGTAAGCTCCACAACCCCGAGATCCGGGGAGAGATGCCCCCCATTTTTCTGCACCACGTCAAGCATCAGCGTGCGCACATCGGTGGCAAGCTCAACGCGTTCTCCCGCAGTCAGGGCGCGGAGGTCTTCCGGGCCGTTGACACGAGAAAGGACAGACATCGCGTACTCCCTCTGGCGACCCAATCCTGCGATGCAGGCCGCATGTGCCGGTATGGACGACTGCCCCCAATGATACGGATGGTACGAGCCTGAGGGCACCGTGTCAGACGAACACCGCATAACACACTGATTATACGCCCGCCCACTGCATTTGTATCACTGTTCACACAAACAACAAGCGCGAAAGCGGTTGCGAACGCACAAACTGCGGACAAAAAGCGGGCAAAAAAAGTGAGGGACCGACTCGCGTCCATGCGGGTCCGCCCCTCCTCTTTGAGCCTCACCGAGGATCAATGCGTCTCCGCCTTAGCGGGCGCTCTCCCCGGTGATGCCCACATTACTACTCGCTAAATCCATGGACATCACCTCCTTTATCGTGGGATGTATCGTGCATCTCACAGGCAAAATGTACCATCGCGCCCGCGCGCTGTCAAGGGCATTTGCGCACGCAGATGGGCTGCCACCGTTGCGGTTATGGGTTGGGCTTTCCCAGCGCAGCCAATACACGCGGGCGTACCGTCTCTAATGATGCGCCTAAACTGATGAGTACACCCGCCGCGATACCTTCTCCCTCGCGTACAAGACCCAGCAACAAGTGTTCCGTGCCTATCGAATTGCTTTGTAGCTGTCGCGCCTCGTCCCTTGCGAGTGCGATCACTTTCTGCATTCGTGGCGTGAAGCCGGGATCGCCTACAACGAGGCCATCGCCCTTTCCGATGATGACCTCTACGGCGCTACGCACGTTTGGCAACTGCACGCCGAGATCGTGGAGCACCTGCGCGGCGATGCCCTCATGCTGCCGCACGAGGCCGAGAAGTAAATGTTCGGTGCCGAGGTAATTGTGGTTCAGCCCACGCGCTTCCTCACGCATCAATGCGAACGATTCGCGCGCCTGATCCGTGAACGCCTCAAGCTTGTCTTGAGGTGGGAGAGGTGAGGGGTGCAAGGGCGACTGTTGATACGACGACGCTGACGCCACGACCTGCATGGTTTGCTGACGCACCTTCTCATGCGAAACGCCGAGGCTTTCGAGTACGCGCGCTGCGATCCCCTCGCCTTCGCGCACAAGGCCGAGCAGCAGGTGTTCCGTGCCGATATAGTGGCAATTGAGGCGCCGCGCCTCGTCCATTGCCAATTCGATCACCTTTTTCGCGCGCGGAGTGAGGCCGGAAGCGCCACTGCTTGGTGAGGTACCAACCCCAAGCATGGATTGCACTGCCGCCCGCACTTCCGGCAACTGCACGCCGAGATTCGCGAGCACGCGCGCCGCGATGCCGTCTCCTTCACGGAGCAGGCCGAGCAACAAATGCTCCGTGCTAACGTAGTCATGGTGCATCGCTAGCGCTTCCTCCTGCGCCAGCGCGAAAACCTTCCGCGCGCGTTCCGTAAACCGCGTGAACGTCTCCGACATCGCGCGCTCCTTTCGTCGTGTCGCGGGGTTACTCGTTCGGAGTAAGGTAGTACGTCATGCTCTGAATACTGGCGACGGGGTCCACGTCGCGCACCCAGACGCCCTCACGCACGCGCAGGATCACGGGAGCGTAGTTAAGGATCGCGCGCACGCCGCCCGCGACGAGCAAGTCCGTGGTTTGCTGCGCCACTTGTGCGGGCACCGCGACGATGCCCACCGTGATGCCGCGCTCCTGTACCGTTTGCGTGATTTCGCCGGAGTCTTGCACATGGAGATCGTCCAGCCCGACCGCGTTGCCGATCTTCGCCGCGTCACTATCGAACACGGCGGCAATGCACAGGTTCGATTCCTCCCAGCCGGGGTACTGCGCCACCGCCCGCCCCAGACGCCCGAAACCGCAGAGGGCAACGCGCCACTCCGTGCGGATGTGCAGAATCGTGGCGATCTGGTTGACGAGGTGGACCACATCGTATCCCTTGCCCTGCTTACCGAACTTGCCAAAGTTCGACAGGTCGCGCCGGATTTGCGCCGCCGTCACGCCGATGCGGTCCGCGAGATCGCTGGATGATACTGATGTCAGCCCCTCATCGAGGAAGTCTTGCAATGTGCGGTGATAAATCGGCAGCCGGCGCACCACGATGTCGGGAATCTCCGGCACGGGGGCCGTCGTGAGCGTGCGATGACCGGAACGCGAAGGAATCACGATGCCTCCCCTCACTTCCACCGACCGCTCATGTCGTCTATATGCTCCGGGAGATCGGGCGGGGCATTATTGACGCCCCGCCCGCTGGAAACCGCCTTGCTGACAAAGACCGCGAGTACGACGACGAGTGCGACGATCAGCGCGTACATCACCTGCCGCGTAAAGGTCATGATCAGCGCCATGAGAAAGAGCGTGCCCGCGATTGTGAGCAAGATCATCTGCGTACGGTTCTGGGTGTTGAAGTCAAACATGCGTGTCCCTGCCCCATGTGTTATCGTGCTGCCCGATTTACCCATCATCAGATTGCCATATTGTACCGCATGGCATACAGAAAGCCCCTCCCGCGCCGTATGTGCGGAAGGGGCAGCAGAAGCTCCGGCTCCGTGTCAGTCTGCGGTCGTGCCCTGCGCCTGGGAGACGGTATTCATCGTCAGGTGATGGCGGAACCAGTAGACCGCGCCCGCGATTGTCACAGGCAGGTACAAGGTGGCGTGAATCACCAGCGCGTACGCCACCGTGATGTCACTGGGAATCTTGAGGATCTCCTGCAACACCAACACGGTGCCCGCCTCGAACGGCCCGACGTAGCCGGGAGAACTGGGAATGAGCGTAAAGACGTTCGCCACACCCATCGTCAGCATCGCCCCGGCGATGCCGAGGTTGAGGTGAAAGGCCTGGGCGACGAACAGGTACGTGCCGAGTTCCGCGAGCCACGATGCGAACGAAGTGGCGACCACCATGCTCAGGTCGCTGCCCCGGCGCAGGCTACCCAGCCCGACAACGAACTCATCGAAGCGCCGCGACATCCGCACCGACAACCCTCCCGGCAAGCGCGCCAGCACGGGGGTCAGGAGCCGCTGCCGCCATGCGCCGGAAAACGCGACGAGGCAGAACACCGCCAGCGCCCCGAAGAAGATCAGTGCCGTGGTGATCGTCAGGGCGTGAACCTGATTGTTCACAGGGATAAAGAGCGTGGAGATCACGATGAGTGAGAGGAGCGTCAGCCCGTCAAAGATGCGCTCCACGAACAGCGTGGCGAGGATGCCGCTACGGCTGATCTTTTCCTGCGCGCCAAGTTGGTAGATGCGGAGCGCCTCGCCCGCGCGGAGCGGCAACACGTTGTTCGCCATGAAGCCGATCATGTTGATCGGCCAGATGCGCGAGACGGGCACGTTTTTCGTCGTGCGCAGCAGTACATGCCATCGCCATGCCGCGAAGCCTACACGCACAAAGAAAGCCATCACTGCCGGTACAAGCCAGAGGTATTGCGCGCGTTTCATCGCCTCCCACGTCTGCCGCAGCGGTTGCCCGCGCAGCGCGAGGTAGAGAAAGACGACGCTGATCGCGATACCGAGCCAGAACTTCCAGTTTGTGAGCGCATTCATCCGGCGCGGGGTGCCACCCGGCGCTCCCGATGCGGCTTCACTGACCACGATGCGCTCCGCCACGCCGCTTTCCCTCACCCCAAGCACGCTCATTCCGATATGTCTCCCCTCGTCGGTCTGCTGCCCCGCGCGTGCCACACCGTTGTGGCGAGCGTCTCTCTTGTACCCGGAAGTTCCGGGCCATCACCACGCTTAACGCAAAAAGGTCAAGGTTTGTGATGGAGGACGAAATCATCCTCTCGTCTAATATAACCGATGTTGCGCCCTTTGTGAACTGCATCGTCGCTCTTTTCACCGTTTCGCGTATCTTCCCCGTTTTCGGCATTGTCGGCATCGGGGGAATGCCTTCGCATGTGCCGTTCCACGAGTTGTCTCGCGTTACCCATTCAAGCTGAGGCGCACGACCGTGCCTGTCTCGTCATTGAGCACAAGCGCGCCACTGCCGTCCGCCAGCAGAGCTATCGCCACGGGGTGTCGTAGATCGCCGGGGTTACCCGTGAGCGTGCGCACGATCTGCCCCGCCGGCGTAATTTCATAGAGCTTGTTCCCCAGCGGTATCGGAACGAGTAGATTGCCGTCCGGTAGCCAGACGGGATACGGCTCCTGTCCATGCGTTGCCCCCCACTCCATCACGGGAACGGAGTTGAGGAACGTGCCATTTGCCGCGAACAGTTGCACGCGCCCATTGTCCGGGTCGGCGACGGCAATCGTGCCGTCAGCCTTCACAGCCACGCCGATACAATCCAGCATCTGCCCCGGCCCCGTGCCACGGGAGCCGATGGTGCGTACCCAGGTGCCATCCTGCTTGAAGACCGACAGACGGCCGTTGCCACCGTCGGTCACGTACACGAGGCCATCCGGCCCAATCGCAATGCCACGCGGGCCATAGAAATCGCTTGGATGCATGGGCAAACCCGCCGCGTCGTCCTGCCCGTTGAAAAAGGTGCCCCATTGCCGCAAGGGTTGCCCGGTGGGTGAAAAGACCGAGACCCGATGGTTCCAGGTATCCGCCACAAAGAGCGTGCCATCCGGTGCGGCGGCGAGGCCCGTGGGGCCAAACGCGAACCCCTTCAGTTGCCCGAACTTGTCCGGCGTGGTGCCCGCGCTGCCGAACTGCCGCAGGAACGCGCCGTTCGCGTCGAACTGCTGCACGCGGTAGTTCAACTGGTCCACAATCGTGATCGTGCCATCCGGCCCGATAGCGATGCCACGCGGCGCCATGAACTGGCCCGCCCCCTTGCCTTTGCCCGCACGGTCAAAGAGGTTGGCAATCGTAGTTGTCGCGCCACTGCCACCACTCGTGGCCCCACTGCCACCGCCAACGTAGAAGATGCGCTTTGCGACTTCATCGCTGTAGTACACAGTGAGGTTCGCGGTCACAGGCGGCTCAACCGTTTTGCGGGAAAGAAAGTACGTGATTCGCTTGCCCCACTCACCCCAGTTAAAGAGGCTCCCAAGCACATCACCCGTCGTTTGCGTGCGATACGTGACCGGGTAGGAAACGGTATAGGCGTAGTTTTGCGGCACGTATCCCGGTAGCTGTGGTCCGACAAGCGCCGACTGCGTGACGACGAGTTGGGGCAGGGGCGCACCGTCCGGCCCATTGGGGCGGTTCTTCGCGGCGTTCGCGGCGTCCTGCATGACGAAGTTCGGGAAGTCACGCAGGTACCACTGTAAGGGCCAGACGGCGGAAGGGTCGGCGCTGACCGCGAGGGCATTGCCGCCCGTGATGTTCGCGCGGTCGCCTTTCTGGGGGTCAAAGGTGCGGTACTGCGGATCGCGTGTGAGGTCTACGGAGATGCGCCGGATACGCTCCACGAGCGGGGTGAGGCTCGCCGCCGTGCGCGTGCCGACGAGTAGTTCGTGCGGGTCGTCCGGGTTCGCAAACGTCACATCGCTCATTGCCCGCACACCGATGAGCGCCGTGAGCAGCACGAGCGACGCGACGAGTACGGTGCGGGTATCGCTGGGGCGCTGGCTGGCGGCGAGCGTCGCGGTAATATATCCCACGACGCACAGGAGCACGACCAGCGCAAAGATCGTCGCTACCCAGCCGGTAGAGCGGTCCGCCGTTTTGATCTGGCGCAAGAACTGCACAGCGGCGACCACGGTGACGAACGCGCCGACCCCCACGGCCCATGCGCGCTCGCGCCAGAACCAGCCGCCTGCCAACTGCGTCGCCAGCCACTCAAAGGCGACGCCGCCAATCACCGCGAGCGGCAGCAGGATCATCATTGCCGTTTCGGGCGACTTGCCGCCACTGAGCGAAAAGAGCAGCACCGCCATCGCCTGCCAGACCACGGCGAGCGAGACCGCGAGCGGACGCGGCGCCTTCATGCGGGCAATCACTACGAGCGCGATGATCGCTGCCACACCGATGAATGCCTCGTACACGAAGGCGATCATCAGGTAGTAAAACCACGGTTCGTTGCGCTTTGCCGGGAAGAGCGTGCCCCACCACTCGCCGAACACGCTCCCAATCGTGCGGGGCGTGTTCACGAGATCGGTGAACAGCAGGCTGAACACCGCGATGGCGGCCACCACGAAGAACACGAGCGCACCCATGAGTACGCGGCGGTCGAGCGCGCCAATATGCGTCAGGAGCCGCTGCACGGGCGCCGTGCCCACATTGTCCGTATCGTTCTTGTTGTTGCGCACGGCTTGGCCGTCCGCCTTTTCATCCGTGCGCGGGGCAAAAGCGACCGTGATCGCTATGGCGAGGGCGAGGGCGAGCAGCATCGTGATCCCCTCCGGCCCCGAGCAGAGCAGCACGATGAGCGCACCCGCCGCAAGAAAGACGGTGCCCCGCGTCGGACGCGTCTGCTCGGCACGCAACACGCATATGAAAAGCACGAGCGCGGCGAGGGCAACCCACGGCAACCCCGTGATTTGCCGGGAGCCATAGACGAACGTGGGCGAGAGGGCGATCAGCACCGCCGTGCCCCACGCGCCCCATACCCCTATGAACGGCCGGAGCCAGAGACAGGCTGCCACGAGGGCAATGCCTGCGAGGGCCGGGCCGATCCGCCCCACGGCGTCGCCCGCGCCAAAAAGGAAAAAGGCCAGCCCCGTTTGCAGAAAAGCGAACGGCCCCCATAGCCTGCCGTCCACGCTGCCGGGGTTGCCCCCCACCCATTGCCACGCCGCGAACGCCCGTTGCGCTTCCGGGGTGCTGAGGGGCGTATTCGTGAGTGACGCGAGACGGGTGACGAGCGCGGCCCCAAGCGCCAGCGCCCACAGAACCGGCTCAATAACTGCCGAGGGCAGCGCGAGGCCACGGTCAAGCAGCGGCGCAGTACCGATGGTTGCCGCCTCTTCCGCCGCCATCGCCGCGTCGTTCTCGGAGGCGATCTCCAAATCATCGAGTTCCGCCACATCCGTCTGATGGTCGGAGCGCGCCGGGGACCGGGGTAGAATTTCTTCTCCCTCGGCTGTTTCCCCCTCAGACGTTTCCGCAGTGGACGGGGGGGCATCGGTGGGGATGGTTGACGGCGGCTCGGTCAGGGACGTTTTCGCCACCACTGCTTCGGTCATCGCCTCGGCGGCGCGATCTGCCGCAGTGTCAGGAGCCGGAGGCGTAGTCGTTCCGGCGCCGTTCGTCCGCACATCGTTCTCTGAAGTGCTACGGTCAGGCGCGACGTATGGCGTGCGGGGAGCGGGGCGACGGCTGCGGGTCTTGTAGCCGGTACGAGACTGCTGATCACTCACCTTAATACCGTATCCCGTTGAACGCGGGCACGAGATCGTTCCGCACGTAGAGATGAAAGTTGAAGCTGCCCACCGTTTGCGGCGGCTCGCGCAGGGCGAAGTATCGCCACAGCAGGGAAGTGGGCGCGGGCGTCACCTTTTCTTCCGGCTTTCCCACCTCGCCATTTGGCAATGTCGTTGCCTGCGTCACGGAGGTCGGGCCGGCCCCAAGCGCGATAATGCTGCTGATCGCTTTGGTGATCGTATCGCCCCAGGTCGGTGGCACATCCCCCATTGTTGCCGGAACGAGCTGGCCAGTCGTTGGGTCAATGTGCTCCGGGATCAGCCCCGTTTTCCAGAGACCGGGATAGTCGGGGCGGGGGGCGTCGGGTGAATAGGTGAAGGCACGATAAAACTCCTCCGGGAACCACCAGCGCATCACGTAGTCTGTGCGCTGGTAGTTCGTCAGTTGCTGGTCCTCCCATGCGCCGAACTCGTCGTTGCCGACCATCACGATAGCGACATCGTCTTTCGGTGGCTCGGTCATCTGCGGTTGGCCCGCCCCGGCGCCGCCAAACGAGCGCACGTTGCCTGCGGTGATGTAGTCGCGCAGGTACCAGTTCATCGGCCAGACGGTGCTCGTGCTGTCCATAATCACGAGGCCATGATCGTTGCCCACCGTCTGGCGAGAAAGCGTATTGATCTCCTCCTGCATCCGAGCGATGTCCGGCGCGGTTTGCGTGTAGACGAGCATATCTGTCGGCACATCGCCACCGGCAAATGAGAGGTGCCAGCCCAGGTGCAGTTCGAGCAGCAGCAACGGCAGCGCGACCGCGAGCGCGGCGAGGCTCCACGCCCGCCGCGCCCCGTTGCGCCACCCATACAAGGTGAACCCGGCGATCAGCGCGAGCGGCCCGACAAGAAAGAGCAAGCGGATGTCGCCGCGCGGGTCTTCGGTGACGCGGTTCAGCGAGAAAAACCAGCTGACGATAAAGAGCACTGCGAGGGACAGTGCCGCGAGGTCACGCGCGCGGGCGCTCACCCGCACGCCGCTCGTTCCGAGGGTCATGGGCGGGTTCGCCACGATGCCGAGCGCACCGGCGGGCCGGACGGATTGGACAGGCGATAGCACAAACCCGTCTTGCGCATCCGCAGCCTCGCGCCAGCGCGCCGTGAGGTATTCCACCGCCTCACCGAGCACGGAGGCGACGAGCACCGTGAAGGGCACGATCAGGTGGCACACGAGCCAGGGCATCCGCTCCCCCGCCCACGAGAGCGCGAAAAACATCCCCATACCGTACCAGACGAGCATGATCTGTGTGAAGAACCGTGGCGTGATCGCGCGCCGCCCGCCGAGGTAATTGGCAAACCGCGATAGGGTGATCGCGGATGCTCCCAGCCCGAAAAAGCACGAGAGCGGCCCCGAAAGCGGGAACAGGAACAAGTAGTAGTAGAATGGCTGTCCGCCGCGATGCACGTCGTGCTGCCCTGCCCAGTAGATGAGCGAGTACGCTGCACCACTGAACACGCCGCTGAGGTTTGTGAACAGGCTCGTATAGAGGATGACCCAGATGAACACCGCCCCGCCGACCGCGAGGCCGAGGGTACGCTTGTCCGCGATCAGGGTATGCACGACATCAATGATGGAGCCTTTAGGCCAGCCACCGAAAAGCCGGTCATTCGGCGTCGTTCCTGGCTCGACCTCCCGTGCGTGCAGGGTGGTGAGGATATACCCTACAGCGATCAGGTACAGCGCCGTGAGCGCGAGCAGCGCGACGACTTGCGGCGCGGAGAGCAGCGTTTGCAAATACGGCTTCCAGTGCGCCCAGTCCAGTTCGCCCTTCGAGGCATCCCACGGGATTTCCGGCAGGGCGGGAGCGTGCAGCAGTTTCGGCAACACCGCAGCAGTCAGGCCGGCCATCAGGAGGTAAATTCCCGTGGCGGCGAGTACCGCCTTTGCCGCCCGAAGCGTGATGATGATAAAGAAAAACGCGCCGAAGAGCAGGGCGATGATGTACGTCACTTCGTGCGTGGCATGCATCAGGGCAAGGTCTATGACGCCAAGAAAGACCCAGCGCGGCGCGGGCGCATAGACGTACCGGGCGATGGCGATGATGAACGTGAGCACGAACACCATCATGTAGATGTCCTGCCGGATGAGGCGGGAATAATACAGGACGGCGGGATTGACCAGCAGCATCAAGGCGCAGATGAGCGTGCCCCACCGCCCGATCACGGGCCGGAGCAGGAGCGGCAGCATCACGAGGATCACCCCAAACAGCGCGGGGCCGTAGCGCGCGGTCGCTTCCGTCGCACCAAACAGCACATCAATGAGCGCTCCCAGGTGATAAAGGAACGGGCCATGCAACAGAGGATCGTGTGCGTAGCCCTTGCCAATGGCGTAGTTGTACGAGAACCATGCGTGCAGGCTCTCGTCGTGGTGCATCGCGCGGCTACCGAGGTCCCAGAAGCGCGTGAGGATTGCCGCCACGAGAACCATGCCCCAGGCAAGCTGTTCGTACGAAAAGCGCACGGCAACCGACAGGCGCCCGAACGGGAAACGGCCGGCAGGTGTTGCCGGGAGCGACCCGGCGAGGGGGGGGGAATGCGGAACGGAAGCTTGCGCCACGATGCGGTACTCCTTTCGCCAGAAATCAGCCATGCACGGGGGAGTTGCCGCACCTCGCTCCGCCGCACGCCATGTATCACCGAAAGCGCCCGTCGCGGATCATGAAACCCGGCGGACACGCAACCACGCGCCCCACACGGCAGTGGTGGGATCACGCCGCCTATCATACCGCATGGCGCAATCATCGCGGGCAATTGTTCGCGTCTTATCTATCTCTATCGGTTACATCATTGGCATTTCAGCGGCATCACTGTCCGTGCTACGTCTTCACGGCATTGCGATGTGGGATTGCGCAGGGGCGTTATCCTTTCGGCGTGTTTGACATACGCATCAGGTTACGTACGCCGCATGATATATTGATGGCTGAAACAGGACGGTGAACATGCTCACTCTCGTATTCTCGGCAAGGCCATATGTTCGCGTGGGGTAAACACTCGTGCCACTCGATGTTGCGATAGATGATGTGGTCCGCCTGCGCAAGCCGCACCCCTGCGGTAGCACGGACTGGCGCGTCGTGCGGCTTGGCGCGGATATTGGTATCGTCTGTCTGGGCTGTGGACATCGCATCCTGCTGCCCCGCAGCGAACTCGCGCGGAAGATCAAAATGTGGGTGCAGCGTGGCCCGCGCCCGACCCCGGAGCAGGAAGCGCTGATTCGCGCGTCTGCGGAGCAGTAAATGTGCCGGACGCGCAACCGTTCGCGCTTCCCGACGTTTTATGCAATGCGAGGGAAATGCGCGAAATGTATCGGGAGTCTCTCCGTGTCGGACCGCGCGAGTTTATCATGTGGCATGATGTTGCGGAGTGAACTGTTCAGTATCTCTTTGTGAGGCGACCGGCGATTGATGAGCAACGGCGTGCCGGCGTGATGTGGGCAGGCAGGGGAGGCACAAATGCACGTTTCGCGACGGATGCGCACATGGCTCGTGGGAGCATCTCTGGCCGTTCTTACCCTCTCAGTTGGGGCCGGTTCGGTGGGCGCGACGGTGCCCGACGCCGTGAACCCGAACTTTCCGGTCGCTTCCGGCAGTGGCACGGGAAGTGCCGGGTTGAACCGCAGTACGATTCAGAACCCGCAAAATGTCGGGGTGAACACGAATGTGTCCGGCATTCCCAGCCGCAACCCGAACGAGACCACGGCGCTGTACCGTCCGGGCGGCACCTACGTGGTATACGATGCCCAGACGCAGGCGGTCACGACCACGGATAGCCGTGGCGCGGTTGTGCAGACGCGCGACAGCACCGGTAGCCCGGTCTACGTCGTGATTGCCGTTGGCCCGGTGACGCAGAACCCGCCGAACGGTACCGTGACTGGCGAGCCGAACGGCATTGATATCGTGACGCCGTTTACCACGACGGGCAAGATACTCGTCACGATTGCGTATCCGTAAAGCGCTCGCGTCCTTACGGAGTATCGGGCAGAAAAGATCCATGCAGGAAACGGAGGCGGTCGCGGATGCGTGGTCGCCTTCTGTTATGTCTGTTATGTGATGATGCTATCCACGCGCAGTGCCCATTCCAGCAGGGCCATGCGCAGGTACATCCCGTTCGCAGCCTCACGGAAGTAGGCGGCGCGCGGGTCGGCATCCACTGCGGGACTGATCTCGTCCACGCGGGGCAGCGGATGGAGCACGCGGGCGTGCGGCGGCAAGAGCGTGAGCATATCGGCGGTGAGGTTGTAGACCCGTGCCGCAGCATAGGCGTCGAGGTCGCTGCCAAAGCGCTCTTTCTGCACGCGGGTCATATACAGGGCGTCCACGGTAGACAGGGCTGCAGCGAGGTCCGTCGTCTCGGCCCACCTGACGCCGCGCGCATCGAGGTAGTCCTTCACGTCCCGGCCCATTGGGGTAACGGCCGGGGCAATAAAGACGAGCGAGACGTCCCGCGCCAGCGCGAGCAGCATCGCGAGCGAGCGCGCCGCCCGCCCGTATGCGAGGTCTCCGACAAGGGCAACGCGCAACCCATCCACCTGCCCGAACTCGCGCTGCAACGTAAACCAGTCGAGTAGCGCCTGCGTGGGGTGTTCGCCGGGGCCGTCGCCCGCGTTCAGGATGGGTACGCGGGCGACGGCTGCGGCCCGGTCCGCCCCGCCCGGTTCGTGGTAGCGCACGGCGATCACGTCCGCGTAACTCTCGACAATGCGCACGGTATCTTCAATCGTTTCGCCTTTGGAAGCGGACGAAAACTCACGGGCATTTTCCGTGCTGATGACGCCCCCGCCCATCCGCAGCATCGCCGCTTCAAACGAGAGGCGGGTGCGGGTACTCGGTTCATAGAAAAGGGTGGCGAGGATTTTTCCGGCAAGCGGTGCGCGAACGCCGCCCCGCATCAGCGCCTCCGCACGGGTGCAGAGGGCATCGAGCCAGGGGCGGGAGACGTCCGCGACGCGCAATATATGGCGGGGTGACATGAGGGCGTGAGACATCCGCAGATTCCCTTCCATTCGCACGCAACCGTTTCGTGGCTCGTCCGTTGTAACAAGCGAGACGCCATCCACGCGATTGGCCGTCGTGTGCATGGCGAGGGTACCGGGCGGTGAGTATAGCAGCCCGGAGTAACGCTGAGGGAGGTGGAGCACGAAGCACGGGATGGGAAGGTATCGGTGGAACGGGCTTGCAAAAAACATTGCCTGTGTTGTACAGTAGCGCTACAGTGGAACTCAGTCTCGCTGGGGATGGGGGGATTCGCTGGCTTCTCGAGAGTCAGTGCTTCCCACAAGGTAGTTGGGGCCCGGATGGGCCAAATGAGGAAGGACTAGGACTGTGGGATTGAAGCGAAGCATGCGCTTCCTCGGCGTAACGGTCATCATGGCAACGCTGGCGGCGTTCCTGACCGTGGCTCCGGTGGCAGCGGCGCCCGCCCTCGTGGTGGACACAAACTCGATTGTTCAGCGCATCGTGCGCCCGGACGGTGGCACGTCGGGTGGCACCGTGTACCTCTCTGGCCGGTCTTTCGCCCCGGGCGAACTGGTGAGCCTCTACGTCACCCTGCCCGATGGCCGGGTCTTCCCGCTGTTTAACCTGGTCAGCTCCCTGAACCCGCCGGCCTGCTGCCCGCAGTCCGACGAGGCGCTTGCCGATGGCACCGGTGGTTTCACCGCCCTGCTTCGGTTTGGCCCCCTGAACCAGCAACAGGGCTTCCCGACCACCATCGGTGGCTTGACGGATGGTGTCCGCTACACGGACACGATCTTTCTTCTGCCCGGTGAATTCGCGAACGGCGTGCCGCCCATCGGTGTCTACACCCTGAGCGCGCAGGGCCGCACCAGCCTTGCCAAGGCGACCGTCACCGTCACCGTGAACCCCGGCCCCGCCGGTAGCAACTTCGGCGCGACGACCACGACCGGCACTCTGACCGTGCTCACCACGATCGGTCGCCTGTCCTCGGCGAAGCAGACCGACCCAGACCGCACCGACGTGAACCCGAACGTGGACGTGGCTGCGAACGGCTACATCCCCGGCGAGCCTGTCTCCTTCTGGGCGACGCTGCCCGATGGCTCGGTGGTGCCGTTCAGCACGGTTGCCGCTGACGACGGTGGCACCGCGTTTATCCAGGTCGAACTGCTCACGGGCAAGTTCCCGACCGGCCAGATCAGCTTCACGGCGCGTGGCAACACGTCCAACTACGTGACGATTGGCTCGTTCCTGCTCCTGCCCGGTGGCCTCACCGCTGGTGCGAACCTCGGCACTACGCTCACGGCGTCCTTCCTGGGCGCGCCGCAGTCCATTCCCAGCAGCACGCCAGTTCAGGCGGGCCTGCCCGGCTTCTTCTCCTCGGACTTCCTGCTCCTGACGGCGCGTGGCTTCCGGGCGAACGAGACCGTTACCTTCTTCCAGACGTTCCCGGATCAGACGGCGCACTTCATCGCCACGATTCGCGCCAACGAAGCGGGCGCCGCAGTGGCCGTCCTGCCGCTCTTCCCTGGGCCCCTCAACGCGCAACGCACCGGCGCCCTCGGTGACGCGGTTCGCTACCTCGTTCCGTTCCCCGGTGGCGTGAATGGCAACATTCCCGTGGGCCGCAGCTTCTTTACCGCTCGCGGTGATGTATCCGGTCTGACTGGAATCACCTCGTTCGACATCCTGCCGAGCCAGACGTAAGTCTGACCCTCAGCCTCGAACTTGGTAAACGCAAAGGCCCCGGCGACATTGCCTGTCGCCGGGGCCTTTGCGTTGTCGGGTGGCAGTGTGTCAGGTACCATTACGATGGTTGCAGTGGCGGCTCACCGGATGGTTGTGCCGTCTCATCGCCTCTCTCAAGTCGAGGGGATTCTCAGGGGGTTAGTGTCGTGGCTGGTGGCACCGTATTGTCCGTGCAAAACCTGACGAAACAGTTCGGCGCGGTGACTGTGTTCCGTGGCCTGTCATTTCAGGTCACGGAACGGGAGCGCGTTGCGCTTGTCGGAGTGAACGGCGCGGGCAAATCTACGATGCTGCGCATTATTGCGGGGGTGGAGCACGCGGAGGAGGGCACGGTCGCCCTCACGCGTGGGATGAAAGTGACGTACCTGCCCCAGGAAGCGAAGCTCGACGCGCCCCACGGCATCATGACGGAAACGTTGCTCGCCTTCGCGGACCTCCTCGATCTGCGTGAACGCATCGCGGAACTCGAAGCGGCAATGAGTGTGGCACGGGGCAAGGCGCTGGAACAGTTAATGGCGGAGTATGCCGACGCCACCCATCGCTTCGAGGTGGAAGGCGGTTATACGATGGAGGCGCGGGCGGCGCAGGTGCTCGGTGGCCTCGGGTTTACGACCGAGGAGTTCGACACGCCCGTCCGACAGCTTTCCGGGGGGCAAAAGACCCGCGTAGCGTTGTCAAAAGCGTTGCTCGGCGAGCCGGATCTGCTGCTGCTCGATGAGCCGACCAACCATCTCGATCTTCAGGCGCTCGAATGGCTAGAGACGTTCTTACGCTCGTACCGCCGCGCCGTGCTCGTGGTTTCGCATGATCGCACCTTTCTCGACCGCACCACCGAGCGCACGCTCGATCTTTCTTTCGGGCGGCTCGAAGACTACGCGGGCGGCTACCACACGTACGTGAAGTTGCGCGCCGAACGGCTGGAGCGGCGGCGGGCCGAGTACGAGACGCAGCAGGCAACGATCGCGAAAACAGAAGACTTCATCCGCCGCTATGGCGCGGGGCAACGCTCGAAGGAGGCGAAGGGGCGCGAGAAGCGTCTCGCCCGCGTCGAGCGGATCGAACGCCCGCGCGAGCAGGAAAAGCTCAAGTTGCATATCGAGACCGCCGCGAAAAGCGGGCGGCTCGTGCTGACGATAGATAAGCCGATGACGGTAGGCTACGAAGACGCGCGCGGGCACCGTGAAGCCCTGCTCGATATGCCCGAACTGCTCGTCGAGCGCGGCGAACGGGTCGCCCTCGTCGGGCCGAACGGCAGCGGGAAGTCTACCTTCCTGAAAACGCTGATGCGCGAATTACCGCCGCTCGCCGGGCGGTTCGAGTACGGCACCAACGTGCTTGTCGGCTACTATGCGCAGTCGCACGAGGGGCTTGACCCCGCGAAGACGGCACTCTCGACGGTGCTCGATGCCCGCCCGATGAGCGAGGAAGCGGCGCGAACGTTTCTTGGCCGCTTTCTTTTCGAGCATGACGATGTGTTCAAGCGCGTCAGCGTGCTTTCGGGCGGCGAGCGGAGCCGCCTCCTGCTCGCGGTGCTCACCCTGCAAAAAGCAAACTTCCTGATCCTCGACGAACCGACGAACCACCTCGACATCATCGCCCGTGAGGCGCTGGAAGACGTACTTTCCGAATACGACGGCACCATCCTGTTCGTTTCGCACGACCGCGCCTTTATTGACGCCCTCGCCACGCAGACATGGCTCGTGGTCGAGGAGCGCGACGAACGGCCCGCGCACCTGCGACCCTATCTCGGCAACTATAGCGAGATGCGCCGCACGCAGGAGCGTCAACGTGTGACCGCCGAGGAGCGCGACACCGTTCCCACCCTGCCCAATACAAAGAGCGGTCATGCAATGACGTATGGCACACATGCTGGGGAAACGGCACCGGCAAATGGCAAGGCCGTGACCAATGGTGCGAGCCACGCGAACGACACCACGTCGCACGGCACGAATGGTATGAACGGCGCCGATGGAATGAGCGGGGCAAGTGCGAACGGGTACGTACTTGAGCGTCCTGCCTTCGATGCGCGCACGTTCCGCACGCGGCAGAAGTTGCTCGCGCAGGTGGAGGCGCGCGTCGGGGCGCTCGAAGTGGAGTTGAACCGTCTCACGGACGCGATGAACGCAGCGACCGGCGACGCGGCAAAGATCGCCGCGCTCGGCATCGCCTATCAGAAAGCACAGGACGAACTGGACAGCGTCTATGCGCGCTGGGAGTCCCTCGCCGCCGAGATCGAGGCGATGTCGGGCGCGGCTCCGGCAGGGGTGCGGTGATGAAAGCGGAGAGTCGCCCACATACGCCGTATGTGATCGGGGTCACGGGCAATATTGCCAGCGGCAAGAGCACCGTGCGGGCGATGCTCGCCGATCTCGGCGCGGCGACGCTCGATGCCGACCGCGTTGTGCATCTCCTGTATGAACCGGGTGATCCTGTGTACAACGCAGTAGTACAGGAGTTCGGCGGGCGCATCCTCGGACAGGACGCCGCGATTGACCGCCGCGCGCTCGGCGCCATCGTTTTCAGCGATGCCGACGCCCTGCAACGGCTAGAAGCCATCGTGCATCCCGGCGTGATCGCACGCGAGCGGGCGTGGATTGCGGCACAGACCACGCCCGTCGCGGTGCTGGAAGCCGTGAAGCTCGTAGAGAGCGGCAGTGTGGAGCAGTGCGACGCGCTCTGGGTCGTTACGACATCGCCCGCCGAGCAACGCCGCCGCCTGCTCAGGCGCCCTGGTATGACGGAAGCGGAGGCAGATCGCCGTCTTGCCGCGCAACCCTCGCTGGAAGCGAAACTGGCCCGCGCCGACCTCGTACTGACGAACAACGGCACCCCGGACGAGTTACGAGCGGCTATCGCGGCGGCATGGGCCGCGTTGCCCATACCGCCGGTCGTGTAACGCGCCGATGTGCCGCTACGTTTGCCTGTAACGCACACTCATATTACGCATGGTTGCGTCGTTGCAGGGCGGAAACTGCCGCGCCCGCAAAGGCCGCTGCTGCAAAGATCGTGAGCGGGCGGGCAAGGGGGTTGTTTGGTGGTGGCACGCTCACGATGCCGTTCTCATCGGTAATTGCCGGCTGCCCGACATACCGCCCCTGCGCGGGAACCGCCTGATACTCAAAGTTTCGCGCCAGTTCGTGCAGCGCCGTGTCAAGTTCCGCCCCGTGCATCGGCAGGCCATGCCCCGTGGCGGCGACCGCTGGATGGAGCGCCGCGAGCGTGTTCACCGAACGGCGCGATGCCGCCCAATCGGGCGTGAAGTACATCGGTGGCCCATGCATCTCCACCGGCTTCATCAGGGCAGCAATCGTGGATTCCTGCTTGGTAGTTACGAACGCATCGCCCGCGACGAGGGTGCGATCCTTCTCCCGCCAGAGCGAGACATGGCCGGGACTGTGGCCGGGGGTGTGGATCGCCTGCCAACCGGGGAGGTGTGGCACGCTCCCATCTGCCGGGAGGGGATGCACGCGATTGCCCAGGTCAACCGGCCCGCGTGGGTACATCCATGAGAGCAGGGCCATCCCGCCACCACCGACGCCGGGATCGGCGGGCGGGTACGGGGAGCGCCCCGTGAGGTAGGGGAGTTCAAGGGGATGCGCGTATACGGGGGCATCCCATCGTTCCGCCAGTTCGCGTAGGCTGCCAACGTGGTCGAAGTGCCCATGCGTCATCACGATGGCGGCGGGGCGGGCATTCGCGCCAAACCGTTCCGCCGCCGCCTGCACGATCTGGCCGGTGAACCCCGGTAACCCCGCGTCTATGAGCACCCAGCCTCGGTCTCCTGCCCCCGGCGTGCCGATGAAGTACACATTGACGATAGGTTCTGCTACAAGAGCAACGTCGGGCGCGACGGAACGTGCCGACCCCTGCTCGCTGTCTGATATATGCATGATCGCGTTTGTTTGCTCACTCATCTTCATGTCCCCCGTGCGAAGGTTATTCGCGTTTTCACAGACTCAACCGATTAAGCCACTCAAACATACCGCAGAGGCGATACCATTTTCGCCTCTGCCCGCGCAATGCAGTAATAAATACAAGCGCGCTTTTGGTACGGCTAGTAGTGGAGCTTTGCCTGTGCATTGCTCTTGCGTTCATCGGCAAATTGGCGTGGCACATCGCGCGCCGTAATAGCGCAGTGAGGGGGTACCGAATGACGGCAGATGTTCAGGAGCGATTCGCCACCTTGCTAGGGCGAGAGTCGGTTGAGGAATATAACTTCGTGCATTTTCAAGCGAAGCACGGGCTGCGTGATGCGCGCGCGACAGTCGAACGGCGGGGCATCCAGCCCGGCGAGTTTGCACCGGATTTCGTGCTCCCCACGACAACGGGTGAAGCCGTGCGTCTCAGCGATTTCCGGGGCACGCCCGTGCTCCTGCATTTTGGCTCCTTCACCTGACCCGTCACCGCCGGCTCGGTCGAGCCGTTAAAGAAGTTGCACGCACGTTGGGGCACGCGGGTACAGTTCCTCGACGTATTGATCCGGCAGGCCCACCCCGGCCCTGCGGTGCCACATTACCAATCGGAAAGCGAGAAACGCGCGGACGCCGCCCAGTTCGTGCGCGAGGAACACATCCCCTATCCCGTACTCGTGGACGATCTCGCAGGCACCGTGCATCAGGTGTATGGCGGTCTCGCCGACCCGATTTACATTATTGACACCGAGGGGCGCGTCGTGTACTACAATATGTGGTCGTATGCACCGGCACTGCACGAGGCGATTGAAACATTGCTCGCGCGGGGTGGGCGGGGCGTGGTCAAGGAAGGCGTGAACCGCGCCGTCTATCCTCTGCCGTCGCTTGTAGATGGTTGGCGTGGGTTGCGCAAGGGATTGCCGCAGAGTTATCTCGACATGGAGGCCGCCGCACCCGGTCTCGTGGATCTCACCTTTGTCGCGCACAAGCTGCGACCCCTGCTCGCGCCGCTCGCGCTGCGGGCCACGCCGTTGCCACCGCCCGTGCGTTATGCCCTTTTGCTCGCGTTTCTCGCGCTTCCCGTATGGCTCCTGCGGCGACGCGAGCGTACGGTAGCTCCCGGCCCGGTACGGAGCGCGATACCGGGGTAAGCAATTTTGTTGCGCGATCGCATGTGTTCATGTGATTCTATCGGTACAGGAGGCACCGCGAATGCACCGTGTCGTACTCGTATCTGGCGGTGGCACGGGCATCGGACGCGCGATTGCCCGCGTGTTCGTCGCTGAGGGTGATCGCGTGGTCATCCTTGGGCGGCGTGCGGCGGTACTGGCCGATACCGCGAAACAGTTAACGGACGCGGCGGGCGGCACCGGCACCGTGGACTGGCAACAGGCAGACCTCTCGCGCCCGGATGAAGTCGAGCGGGCGGTGCGTGCGATTACCGAGACGCACGGGACGATAGATGTGCTCGTCAATAATGCGGGTGGCATCACACCGGGCGAGACCGGCCCCGCGCTCGCGGATGTCGCGGCGGAAGTGGTGAATGACTTCAACAACAACGTGCTCTCGGCGGTACTGCTCACGCGAGCCGTCGCGCCCCATTTGCGCCGCCCCAGTGGACGCATCATCAGCCTCAGTTCCATTGCCGCCCTGCGCGGGGGCGGCGAGGCGTACGCGGCGGCAAAGGCCGCGCTGCTTGGCTGGACGTACACGCTCGCTGCGGAGTTTGGCCCGCAAGGGATCACCGTGAACGCCGTTGCGCCGGGCTACGTCGAGGACACCGAGTTTTTTGGTGATGCGATGACGGATGCACGCCGCCAGCGCCTGATCGGGCAAACGCTCCTGGGACGCGCGGGGCGGCCCGAAGACATCGCCGCCGCTGTGCAATTCCTCACGTCCGACGGCGCGTCCTTTATCACCGGGCAGGTGTTGCAAGTCAACGGCGGCGCGTTGCTTGGTCGGTAATATCGTGCCCTGATGGAGGTCAAGACATAGGAAACGCCTCTTAACCCCTGCATTACTCGTATAACAATTACAGTGATGAAATGGATGCCGTAAAGAGTTATTCACGTCTGGTGTCACTTATGATGAAGCCTTATCTTCTGGCCAAAACTCAGGGTACCGCCATTCGAGAGACCGTGTCCAGACTGGAATTTCTCGCACGGTCTCATATGTTGTCGCCCAACTTGGACGTGGCATATCAAACTCCTGCGCGAAGTAGTCAGCGAGATCGAAGCCATAGTAAATAATGTCTGTCTGGTGGAACGAGAATACGGGGTTGCCTGCCAATAAAGGTTCGTTCGGCATAAGCCGGTGGGCAAAAACAGGAATGAGCTTCGGTGCCTTTGCAAGTTCCTTCCTTGCCACGTCACACGCGTCTTCATAAAGAAATGGTTTTGCTCCCCATTCTGGATTCCAAAAACCGTGCTGAATATCGAAAAAAATTCCATGTAACACGCCTTCAAATCGTTGCTGAATATAATCGTCAGGCGCAGCGCGCCAGTTGGGAAACGGCCCTCCGACAACAATCGTTCCCGGTTTCGGTGTTGGTCTGCCAAGCGGATGGGCACGTTGAAGAAACGCTCGTAGATCGGGAGGGAAATGAAAATTACAACGAGCCTCGATCGCGTCAATCTCCGTGTCAGACAGACCCGGCCCGAGTTCGACACCGCGCGCATTGAGTGAGGCAACAACTTTGTCGAGGAATACGTTGTCCAATTCCCACCTCGAGCGAAGCGTCGGGTAGTGAAATGCTACCCGACATTACCTGATTAACCGACGATGTTGACGAGCCGCCCCGGTACGACGATCACCTTTCTCGGTTCGCGCCCACCGAGCAACTCCTGTACGCGGGGGCTGGCGAGGGCGGCGGCGCGCAGTGTTTCCTCCGTGGCGTCCGGTGCGGCGATGAGGCGGTCGCGCACCTTGCCGTTAATCTGCACGGGGATCGTCACTTCCTCATCGCGCGCGAGGTCGGGATCCCACGACGGCCACGATTGCTGATGCACGCTGTACGGCTTGCCGAGACGCGCCCACATCTCTTCCGCGAGATGGGGCGCGGTGGGAGCCAGCAGCAGGGCAAGCATTTCCACCGCCTCACGATAGGCGGGGGTGCGCAGCACGTCCGTTTCGCGTGCCCTGGTGAGCGCATTCACGAACTCCATCAGGGACGAGATCGCCGTGTTGAAGCCGAATGTTTCCATGTCATGTGTCACTTTGTGGATTGTCTGGTGCGTAACGCGCTGCAATGCCCGTACGTCATCGTCGGCGGCCTCGCCTGTTGAGGTTTCCGGCATCGCCTCGATCACGCCCCATGCGCGCCCGACGAACCGGCGCGCGCCGTCCACGTTGCTTTCCTGCCACGGCCCGCCCATCTCCCACGGGGAACGGAACATCAGCGCGAGGCGATAGATGTCCGTGCCATCTCTGAACACGTAATCATCCGGGTTAATCACGTTGCCCCGGCTCTTGCTCATCCGGTTGCCGTCCGGCCCCAGGATGATGCCCTGATGGTACAGGCGGACGAACGGCTCATCGAAGTCCACGATGCCCATATCGCGGCACGCCTTCGTGAAGAAGCGCGCGTACAGCAGGTGCATCGTCGCGTGCTCGACCCCGCCCGTATACAGGTCTACCGGCAACCAGGGCTTATCCGCCGGGTTGATTGGCCCCGCGTCCGGCCCCGCGTCGAAGTGCGGCGAGACGTACCGGTACAGGTACCACGCGGAATCCATGAAGACATCCATCGTATCCGTTTCCCGACGGGCGGGCGTGCCGTCAATCGGTGAAACGGTGTTCACGAAGCTCGCATCGGTTTTCAGCGGCGATTCACCGGATGGCTTGAATGCCGCATCCGTTGGCAGGAGCACGGGCAGATCGCGCTCCGGTACAGGCACGGCCTGCCCATCCTGTGTATAGATCATCGGGATTGGCGCACCCCAGTACCGCTGACGCGAGATTAGCCAGTCTCGCAGGCGGTAGGTGACGCGGGCCTTCCCGATCCCCTTCGCTTCCAGCCAGTGAATCGCGGCGGTTTTGCTCTCGCCCGTGGCAATGCCGTCCAGGGGGCCGCTGTTCACCATGCGCCCCTCGCCAGGGTATGCTTCCGTCATTGTAGCGGCATCGAGTCCGCCGTCTAACGGTTGCACAACCACGACCACCGGCAACCCGTACTTGCGGGCGAACTGGAGGTCGCGCTCGTCATGCGCCGGGACCGCCATGATTGCGCCCGTGCCATAGGTCACCAGCACGTAATCCGCGATCCAGATCGGCACGCGCGCGCCGTTCACCGGGTTCACGGCGTATGCGCCCGTCCAGACGCCCGTTTTTTCTCTTTCCGTGCTCTGGCGGTCAATCTCGGTCTCTTTGCTCGTCGCAGTCTTGTACGCCTCGACAGCGGCGCGCTGTTCCGGCGTCGTGATCTTGTCCACGAGCGGGTGTTCCGGCGCGAGTACCATAAAGGTCGCGCCCCAGAGCGTGTCCGGGCGCGTGGTAAAGACTTCCAGAGGATCGCCGCCTTCGGTATGGAAGGTGACGGCGGCGCCCGTGCTGCGACCGATCCAGTTGCGTTGCAGCGTCTTCGTACGCTCCGGCCAGTCCAGCTTGGAAAAGTCCAGCAACTCCTCTGCGTAGTTGGTGATGCGGAAGAACCACTGCTCCAGATCGCGCCGGTAGACCTCCGCCCCCGTGTACTCGCTCTTGCCGTCAATCACCTGCTCGTTCGCCAGCACCGTTTGCGCTACCGGGTCCCACCAGACGGGCGCTTTCGCACGGTACGCCAGCCCGTGCTTGAAGAGCCGCACGAAAAACCACTGCGTCCACTTATAGTAGTCCGGCTGACAGGTGATGACTTCGCGCGACCAGTCGAACATCGTGCCCATCATCTTGATCTGCCCGCGCATCCGGGTGATGTTGTCCATCGTCCAGGTGTACGGGTGAATATTCCGCCGTATCGCCGCCCGTTCGGCAGGCAGGCCAAAGGCATCGAAGCCCATGGGAAAGAGCACCGTATGGCCCGTCATGCGGCGGTAGCGCGCGGCGGCATCTGCCGGCACCATCGCGTACCAGTGGCCGACGTGGATATCGCCGGACGGGTACGGGAACATCGTCAGCGCATACCACTTGGGCTTGTTTGGATCCCATTGATCGGGGTTCGGCGCGCGGAAAAGCTCGTTCTGTTCCCAGCGATCGCGCCATTTACGCTCCACCGCGATGGCGTCGTAGCGGTCGGTACGCGCCGCGCCGCCTTCGGTTGCCGGGTCGGTTGGCGTCGTTGTCGTTGTCATCGCGTTGCTCCCTCGCTAGAAACACCTCATTAAAACAAAAAGCGCCCTTCGTCACGTCCATGCGCTGCCTGCTGCATGGGGACGAAGGGCAGATATGCCATCCGTGGTACCACCCCGATTGGTTATGACGCGAACGCAAGAGATGGGGTGGTGGAGCTAAGGAGACTCGAACTCCTGACCCCTACACTGCCAGTGTAGTGCTCTACCAGCTGAGCTATAGCCCCAGTATCAACGCGCGCGTGGCGAACCCACTCGTGGGCCGTGGTAACGGGGGCCAACCCGGCGCGGCTACTCACTTTCACCGCCACAGCATTCACGGGCGAGTTCGGCTCTCACATCTGCCGCTTTCACCATCCGGCATTCGCTGGCGGTGAGCCTACTACTCCCGCGTCGCAACCCCTGGGGGTGCAGAGAGGGATAGTAACAGAGAAGGCCGCCGCCGTCAATGAAAAGTGCGCTTTGCGCGCAAACGTCCTTCCGTGCGTTGTATGGGGCAGGGAGAGGTATGTTGTAAGGGGAAAGTCCGTCGCCTTCTGGCGCAAGGGGATCGGGCGAGGGGAAGATTCACAGGGACAGACATGCCTGATTACCTTTGTACTCGATATTATTGTTGAATTACGCTGCTGAGGTGTGCTATAGTACTCCTGAACCCGTGCAGAGCCTTCACATGTCGGTGTTGCCCGACAGAACGAGTGACTGCCGCACCGGTGGTATGGGTATCAGTGGCAAAGCAGCAACCGATTGACGGGTAGCTGTGAGGGTGCATCCGCCGTGAGGGGGAGCGCCGCAGGCGAGCAAGCAATGCAACGAAAACCGGGAAAAAAGCGGCAGGCGTATACACAGGGCAGGACTCTCACCCCCCTGTACGTCATCGCCCTGAGCACCGTCGCCGCGCTGTCCATCATCGGGCAGGTACTCGTGCAGCGTTCCATCGGCCAGCAAGCGGCCGATGCCGGGTTCATCAATGAAGCGGGCCGGCAACGCTCCACGAGCCAGATCATGGCGAAAGACGCGCTCGCCATCCAGGTCGCCACGGACCCCGTGACGCGGCAGCGGTACGCGAAAGAGATGGACGACAACTTCAAGCTCTGGGAGAACGGCCACAATGGGCTGAAGAATGGTGATGCCGCGCTTGGTTTACCGGCAGACCATAGCGCCACCATCAATACGATGTTCGGAGATCTCGAACCGCATTTCCAGGCGTTGCGCGGTGCGGTGCTGGATATTCAGCGGCAGATTGCCGCCGATCCCACCATCAGCGGGGCGCAACTCGCGCCCTATTCCCAGCGCGTACTTGCCGAGGAGGGTGGCTTTCTCTCGCGTGCGGACGACATGGTGGCGCAGTGGCAGCACGAGGCCGAGGCGAAGCTCGCCAATCTGAAACGGATCGAACTCGCGCTGCTGCTCGTGACGCTCGCCGTGCTCGCGGCGGAGGCGTTGTTCGTCTTCCGCCCCATCGCGCGGCAGATTCGTCAGACGATCACGAAGCTCATGAGCGCGGAAGACCGCATCGTGCACTCTGCGCGTGAACTGGCGAGCCGTGCCGCCGAACTGGATGCCGCGCTCGCGCAGGCCGAGGAAGCGACGCGCGCTAAGAGCGAATTCCTCGCCAACATGAGCCACGAAATTCGCACGCCGATGAACGGCGTGATCGGCATGACGGGCCTGCTGCTCAATACCGACCTGAGCGCCGAGCAGCGCAACTACGTGGAAACGATCAATCTTTCCGGCGACTCCCTGCTCACGATCATCAACAGCATTCTGGACTTCTCGAAGATCGAGGCCGGAAGCCTTGAACTGGAAAGCCAGCCCTTCGATGTCAACGGGATCGTTGAAGACGCCCTTGATCTCTTCGGCAGCAAAGCGGCGGAAAAGAACCTTGACCTCGTGAGCGCGGTCAGTGACCGGGTACCCGTGTCGGTCGTTGGTGACGGCGCGCGTTTGCGGCAGATTCTCGTGAACCTCGTGGGCAACGCGGTGAAGTTCACCGAGCGCGGCGAAGTGGTCGTCGAGGTGACGGCGGAGCGCGCGGTGATCGGCAGCGGTATCTCGCCCGAGAATGTACGGCTGAATTTCTCCGTCAAGGACACGGGCATCGGCATCCCGACTGAGCGAATGGACCGCCTTTTCCGTTCCTTCTCGCAGGTGGATACCTCCACCACGCGCTACTATGGAGGCACGGGCCTCGGCCTCGCCATCAGCAAGCGCCTCGCGGAGTTGATGGGCGGCGCGATGTGGGTGGAAAGCGTGGTCGGGCGGGGCAGCATCTTCCACTTCACGGTCGAGGTGCCGGCCGCCGTTGAAGCAGGGCAGGCGCTTACCCCGGATGACCTTCGCCAATTGAGCGGCAAGCGCCTGCTCATCGTGGATGACAGCGCCAGCGAGCGACGCGCGATCAAGCAGCAGGTGCAGGCGTGGGGCGTGCAAGTCACGGACGCGGAATCGGGGTCTGCCGCGCTCGAACGCATCCGACAGGGTGAGATATTCGATCTCGCCGTGCTCGATATGTACATGCCGGAGATGGACGGCCTCGCGCTGGCGGCGGAGATCCGGGGCTATCGGACGATGCAACGCATCCCCCTCGTGATGCTTACCCATACGGGAGACCGCGTGGGGCGGCGACGCACCGAAGCCCTCGCGTCTGCGAGCCTGCTGTATAAGCCGATCAAGCGGACACGGCTCTTCAGCGCCCTCACGAATGTCTCGGCCCCCCAGCGAGTGGAGGTGCGGCCCGCCGCGAACCCCAACCGCATTGACCCGATGATGGGCCAGCTTCTGCCGCGCCGCATCCTGCTCGCGGAAGACAACGTCATTAACCAGCGCGTCGCCCTCATCCTCCTGCGCCACATGGGTTATCAGGCGGATGTTGCGGCGAACGGCGTGGAGGCGCTGGAAGCGCTGCGGCACAAGCAATACGATCTGATTCTGATGGACATGCAGATGCCGGAGATGGACGGCCTCGAAGCCACCCGCCAGATTCACGCGGACATCCCCGAATCGGAGCGTCCCTACATCATCGCCATGACGGCGAACGCGATGGTCGGCGACCGCGAAGAATGCCTCGCCGCCGGGATGGACGACTACGTTTCCAAGCCCGTGCGCCCCGCCGATCTCGCAAATGCGATCCGCAATTCACGCGTGCCGCGCCGCCAGACCGCCGAGCAGCAACCCCCCTTCATGCTCGCTGCCAACGGCAACGGCTACCGTACGGCAAATGACGCCGGTATGGCCGTTGATGCGCACGCGCCGGAGCATGTCTGGTCCATCCTCGGAGCGGATGCACCGGGCTTGCTCTCCGAATTGATCGGCACCTTTATTACGGATACCCCGAAGCTGCGGGAGACGATGCGGCAGGCGCTGGAGCAAGGGGATGTACGCACCTTGCAGCGCGCGGCGCATACGCTGAAATCCAGTAGCGGTATCGTGGGGGCAAAAGCGCTCTCGAAGCACTGTGAAGACCTGGAAATGCTGTGCCGCTCCGGCTCAATCGTCGGCGCACCGGCCCTGGTTGCCCGGATTGACGCCGAGTACGAAGACTTGCGCGGCGCGCTTGAAGCGGAGCGCGAACGGCAGACGGCCTGACAACGGACAAAGTACGTAGCACATAGCAACGGAATTTGCGATCAGCCGGGGAGTACACATGCTACTCCCCGGCTTCGCGTTTCTCCGCCCATTGCCTTGCTGCCTTGCTGCTGCGTGCGCCTCCGGCTATGCTTTTCCCTGCTTCCCGCATGGTGTGATCGCTGGAAAGGCCACCCGATGAGTGAGTACCTGACGACCTGGCTCCCCGCCGATGCCCTCGATGCGTTGCACTGGCGTGGTCTCGGCCCGTGGCGGGGCGGGCGCGTAATGGCAGTCTGTGGACACCCGGCGCATCCGGAAACGTTTTACTTTGGGTCGAGTGGCGGCGGTGTCTGGCGCACGGACAATAGTGGTGCGACGTGGCGACCGCTGGGAGACGGCGTATTTCGGCGTGGCGCTGCTGGGGCGGTCGCGGTCGCGCCGAGCGCGCCGGATGTGGTCTACGTCGGTACGGGTGAGTGCGGGCTGCGGAGCAATGTCACGGGTGGCGACGGCGTGTACGCCACGGCGGATGGTGGCGAAACGTGGCGGCACTGCGGCCTCGCGGCGACGCAGAATATTGCCCGTGTAATCGTGCATCCGCGTGATGAGAACACGGTATACGTCGCCGCCTTCGGGCACCGCTTCGGGCCGAACCCGGAGCGCGGCGTCTATCGCTCCCGCGATGGGGGCCGGTCATGGGCGCAGGTGCTGTTCCATGACGCGGGCACGGGCGCGATTGACCTTGCGATGGACCCGGACAACCTACAGGTGTTGTATGCCGTGATGTGGCGGGCGGGCCGGACGCCGTGGGGCTTTACGAGCGGCGGTGAAGGCAGCGGCATCTGGAAGACCACCGATGGCGGCGACACCTGGAGCGACCTGACACCGAACCTCGGTCTTGCGCACAGTCGTATTGGACGCATCGGCCTCACCGTGTCACCCGCCGATCCGCGTCGTCTCTACGTATTGATCGAAGCGGATGGCGCCAACGGGCGCACGGGCGTTTACCGCTCACTCGACCGGGGACGGACATGGGCATGGACGAGCGACGAACCGAACCTCGCGGTGCGCCCCTGGTACTTCGGGCAGATCGTCGCGGACCCCCGCGACGCCGATACGGTATATGTGCCACATCGCAAGCTGTGGAAGTCCGTGGATGGTGGGCGCAGTTTCCGGCAACTGAACACGACGTACTGGGACCAGCACGCCCTCTGGGTCTCGCCCGCCGACCCGCGCGTGATGGCCCTCGGCAATGATGGCGGCGCGGCGATTTCTCGCGATGGCGGCGCGACATGGAGCACGATCCTGAACCAGCCCACCGCCGAGATGTACCGTGTCACCACGGATACGCGCTTTCCGTACCGCGTCTACAGCGCGCAGCAGGACAACAGCACGATCAGTCTGCCACACCGCTCCGCGCTCGGCCCGCCCTCACAGATGGACTGGTACGATGTCGGCGGCGGTGAGAGCGGGCACATCGCCGTGCGCCCGGATAACCCGGATGTGGTCTATGCCGCGAGCTTCGCGGGCGAGATCACGCGCTACGACCATGCCACAGGCGACCAGCGCACGATTTCCGTCTGGCCCGAAGCGTCCGATGGCTGGGGCGCGGAGAGCGTAAAGTACCGCTTCAACTGGTCTACGCCCGTGGTGCTCTCGCCCCATGACCCGAACGTGTTGTACGTCTGTGGCAATCACGTTTTCCGCTCAGCGGACGAGGGCCGGAGTTGGGATATTACCAGCCCCGACCTCACCCGCGCTGACGCGACAAAGATGGGGCGGGCCGGTGGCCCGATCACGTACGATTCCTCCGGCACGGACTACTATGGCACGATCACCGCCTTCGCGGAGTCCCCGCTGCAACGTGGCGTGCTGTGGGCGGGATCGGACGACGGCCTCGTGCATCTCTCCCGCGACAACGGCGTGACATGGACAAACGTCACGCCGCCCGATCTGCCCGAATGGGCGAACGTCAACACGATTGAACCGTCCCCCTTCGACGCGGCGGGCGCGTACGTCGCCGTCTCCAACCAGAAGCAGGACGACTTCCGCCCATTGCTGTACCGCACGGGAGATGGTGGCGTGACCTGGACACCGATCACGGCGGGTATCCCGGCGGACGAGTTTTGCCGCGTCGTGCGCGCCGACCCTGACCGGCCCGGCCTGTTGTACGCGGGCACGGAGGGCGGCGTCTGGATGTCGCTGGACGATGGCGCGGCGTGGCGTCCTTTTTCGCAAAACCTGCCTGCCGTGACCGTGTACGATCTCGCGGTGAAAAACCGTGACCTGATCGCCGCCACACATGGGCGTGGCCTCTGGGTACTGGACGACCTCTCGCCCCTGCACACTCTGACGGCGGATGTGCTTGCCGCCACCGCGTATCTCTTTCCGCCCCGCCCGACGGTGCGTGTCGCGCGGGCGGTGTTTGGCATCAGCAACATGATCGCCCTCTCCTACCCGTTCGCGGCGGACAACCCCCCGGCGGGCGTCGTCTTTCATTACTGGCTGCCCGAAGGAACGCGGCGATCGGAAATCACGCTCGTAATCCGTGATAACGACGGCACGGTGACGGGGTTCAGTTCCATTCCCGGTTGGCGCCAATATTATGAAATACAACGGCGACAGCAACCTCTCGGCCCATACCGCTACCACCTGCGCGGGTCCGGTTCGGTACTCGAACGCAAGGGGCCGGGCGAGGAGGAGATGGGTGTACGTGTCGGCGTGCTGCCACCGGAAATGCAGGCCGCGCCGGAGTCTTCAGGCTTGCTCCCGGTGCGCCCCGGCTTGAACCGCTTCGCCTGGGACATGCTCTATAATGGCGCATTCAGTCTGTTCGAGGATTACCACCCCGGCGGCATCACCACGCCGCTCGCGCTCCCCGGTACCTACACCGCCGCCCTCACTGTGAGCGGCGAGACGTACACCACAACGTTTGAAATCACGCGGCACCCACTGATGAGTGCTACCGATACCGACCTCGCAGCGCAGTTCGCACTCATGGTACGCATCCGCGACACAGTAGTGCGCGTGTACACCTTTGCGCATAGGCTGGAACGGTTTTCCGAGGAAGTCAGCCGCATTGATGTTCGCGGTCTGCGGGGCGGTAGCTTGGCAAACGACCTCCGAAAAGCAATTTACGAGCAGCTCGACGACATCCGTGACCGGCTCGTTCCAGTTCGTCTTTCGGCGCACGCCGGGGAGCAGGAATCGCTGAACACGCCCCTCGGCCTCAACGGTAAGCTGGAAAAACTCGGCTACTGGGTCGCGCGTGGCGAGGCCGCGCCGACACGGCAGGATGTGCAGGTGTACGAGCATCTTGCGGCACAGGTGCAAGACGAGATGAACCATGTGAAGGAAATTATGGCGACCGACCTCGCGGCGCTTAACGCGGAGCTTCCCGCACTCGGTATCGCGCCAGTCTCACCGATCAATTTCGTGCAATGGGATGGGAAAGCTCTGCGCACCTGAGATGCAATGGGAATGGGTTCACAACGAGAATGCTGTGAGAGCCAGAGACCGATCTCGCATCCGTAAAAAGATCACATGGGAAAGTACAAGCGTTCTCGTTACGCATGGTACAATGCCTGCGATACCGCTACTGGTTACGCTCTCTCAGAGGTCTCACCCCCAGCAAACGTGCGTCATATCGAGATGTGTAATGGTGCCGGGTGTGACGCGATCTCCCATGGATGCGAGGCAGTACGTCAAAGCGGTGTCCGGGTGACGCGCGAGATGCGCGGCTAGAAAGGCAACACGGCATGGGATCGCTCACACGGCGAGACTTCGTCCGGGCGGCGGCAGGCATGGCAGGGGCGGCGGTACTGGCGGCATGTGGGTCTTCGGCAGCGACAACGGCACCCACGAGTGCGGCAACGGCAGCGGCGCCTGCAACGGCTGCCGCTGCTGCTGTGGCTTCGGCAACACCGGGGGGCGCGGGCGCGACAGCGACACCGAATGTAACGACCTCAGCAACAAGCGCCGCCACAGCGGCAAGCACGATGGCTCCCGCGCCCGCACCGATGATTACAGGCAGCATCCCCGCCGCCGCGCCAGCGCGCAAGGCGAGCGGCATCGTGCGCTACCTGCTCCGTGCCGGTAGCCCCGACGAGACCAAAAGCACGCAGGACTTCCTCGACAAGAACTTCACGCCCCAGAGTGGCGTTAAGGTCACGGTGGAACCCACCGACGCGATGGCGGACGAGAAGCTCACGGCGGCAATGGTCGGTGGCACCGCACAAGACGTGTTCGATACCTGGCTCGACAACGTGACACAGTTCGCGGACAAGGGACAGGTGCTCGACCTCGACCCGCTCGTGGCGCGCGATCTCAAAGATGCCGATGTCAAGGATTTCTTCGGATGGCAGTGGAAGGACTTCAAGCTCCCAAGCGGTATCCGCTTCGGCATGCCGAAGTTCGTCAACTTCGCCGTGGTGTACTACAACCTCGACCTGTTCGACAAGGCGGGCCTCGGGCGCATTGACGACTCGTGGGATCACACCAAGTACGCCGATGCCGCGCGCAAGCTGACACAAAACGGCACCGTGGGCCTGTTCTTTCAGGCGTCGAGCATCGGACGCTGGTGGTACAAGCTCGGCGCGTGGGGCGGCGCGCTCGTAGACCCGAACGACAACACCAAAGCGACCTTTGACAGCGAAGAATCCCTCGCCGCGCTCGAATGGAGCCGCAAGCTCATCTTTGACGACAAGGCGATGGGCAATCAGGCGAACCTCGTGGGCGTCGGTCAGCGTGCCTTTGACGCCATCCCGGCGGCGTTCGGGGCGGGCAAGATCGCCATGGTGGAAGATGGTTTTTACCCCTTTGTGCAGGCGAAAGCGGTGAACAAGAAGTTCCGCTGGGCATATGCCGCCGTGCCCAAGGGGCCAAAGGGCCGCACCGCGTTTGGCACAGCAGACGGCTTCGCCATCTGGAAAGGCTCAAAGAATCAGGACGCCGCGTGGGAACTGGTGAAGTACCTTTCCGGCAAGGACTACCAGCTCTACCTGACGCAAACGACCGGCTACCTCCCGGCGCGTACGTCCGCTATCGCCGACTGGAAAAAGATTTCCGTTGACAAGTTCCCCGAACTCGCGGACGCGAACCTCGATGTCGCGCCCCAAGCGATGGATCAGGGTTACCCCGCGAACCGCAAGCTCTTCAAGAAGGATGCCGAATACGGGCAGATCGTCACGCCCGCGCTGGAAAAGGTCTTTCTCACCGGTGGCGCACCCGTGACCTACTTCAAGGACATCGCCATGCAAGTCACGGCGAAGATGCGTAGCTGAAGCGAGTACGCAGCGCGCAGTATGCAGTAGGGATTCATGCATTATCCTGCGTACTGCATCCTGCGTACTGCTTACTGATGCTCTGGAAAGGCTCCTTATGGCACAACGAACGGTGGCACGGGCAGCGGAGGTAGCCGAGCGGCGCCCGCGTCGCGGCCTTTCTCAGCGCGCGCGTGAGGAACTCACGGCATACCTTTTTCTCGCACCGTGGCTGCTCGGGTTTCTCGTGTTCACGCTGGGGGCGATGATTTTCTCCTTTGGCCTCTCGCTCTTCGATTCAGACCTGCTTTCGCAAACGACGTTCACCGGCACGAAGAACTACGTAGATCTCGCGCGTGACCCCCTGTTCATTCAGGCGGTCAAGGTGACGTTCTGGTATACCGCGCTCACGGTGCCGCTGGGTACGGTGATCGCGCTGGTGATCGCGCTGATGCTCAACCAGAAGATCGTGCTCGTCGGTCTCTGGCGCACGATTTACTTTCTCCCGTGGGTGGTGAGCGGGGTGCCCGTGGCGCTGATCTGGAACTGGGTGCTCAACCCGCAGTCGGGGCTGGTCAATCAGGGGCTGAAGCTGGTCGGCATCGAGGGGCCGCGCTGGTTCGCCTCCGAACGGTGGGCAGTGCCGGGGCTAGTGCTGATCGCACTGTGGGAGGCAGGACGGAACATGCTGCTCTACCTCAGTGGTTTGCAGAGCATTCCGACCGAGGTGCAGGAAGCGGCGCGCATTGATGGGGCGGGGCCGTGGCGGACGTTTTTCGCCGTGACGTTGCCGCTACTGACGCCAACGATCTTCTTCAATATCGTGATCAACATCATCGGCTCGTTTCAGGTCTTCTCGAATGCCTACGTGCTGACGCAGGGGGGGCCAAACAACGCCACGCTCACCTTTGTGGTCTACCTTTACCGGCAGAGCTTTCAGCTCTTTCACTTTGGCTATGCCTCGGCGATCGCCTGGGTCGTGTTCGCGATCATTCTCGTATTCACGTTGGCGCTGATCCGCAGTTCGGACTTCTGGGTGTACTACGAGGGGGGAGGCCGCAAATGACGGCGATACCGGGGAGGCACCGTCGCTCGACGGCCTTTCGCCTCTGGCGCGGGGCGCTCTATCTACTCATTATCGGCGGGGCGGTATTGTATGCCCTGCCCTTTGTCTGGATGCTCTCGGCATCGGGGCGTTCCGCAACCGACATCAACACCAACCCGATTGATTTCTTGCCGCGCAACTGGCAATGGGGCAACTACACGGCGCCGTGGGAAAACTTTCCCTTTACCGGGTTCTACCGCAACAGCGTGTTCGTGACGGTCGTTTCCGTGGCCTGTACGCTCTTCACCGGTAGCCTCGTCGCCTTCGCCTTCGCGCGGATGCGCTTTCGCGCGCGTGGCTTTCTGTTTGTGGTGCTCCTGAGCACGATGATGCTGCCCAGCCAGGTGACGCTGATCCCGATCTACGTGCTCTGGAGCAGGTTGCACTTCGTCAACTCGCTCGTGCCGCTCATCGTGCCCTCGTTTTTCGGCGGCGAGTACACCTATGCCTTTAGCGTGTTCCTGCTGCGGCAATACATGCTGACGATTCCCGTGGAGATGGACGACGCCGCGCGGATGGACGGCGCAAACTGGTGGCAGATTTACCGCCGCGTGATCCTGCCGATGAGCGCGCCGGCGCTGGGAGCGGTAGCGATCTTTGTGTTCAGCGCGCAGTGGAACGACTTTCTCAAGCCGCTAGTGTACCTGAACACGCCGGATCATTACACCGTGCCGCTAGGGCTAACGCTGCTCAGTGGGCGGTATGCGAGCGAGATCGGGCAGGTGATGGCGCAGACGACGTTGAGCATCATCCCCATGGTCGTGCTGTTCTTTTTTGCCCAGCGCAACTACATTCAGGGCACTGTGGTCAGCGGCGTCAAGGGATAGCGCCGCGTTTCCCCTCGACGCCGAATTGCCTGCTTCATTCCCCCCTCACCGTGAGGCGCCGCAAAGGCGGTATCATGAGTGCGTGAACATGCATGTTAATGGGGGAACGGTGGGAACAGCGATGCAATGGGAATCGGTGGGGGCGCGCGTCGCGCGATATTTCAATTGGGAAACGCTGCGGGGGTATGCGCTCGGTATTATCGGCGTAGTCGCCGTGACCGCGTTCGCGCAGCCATTCCGCAATGACCTGAATACCGTGACCATCGCGCTCCTGTATCTCGTTGTGGTGCTCGGCAGCGCTGCCGTGAGCAGCATCGGGCCGGGCATTCTCATTTCGATTGCCAGCTTTTTCACGTTCAACTTTTTCTTTCTGCCGCCATATTACTCGCTCGTTATTGGCGCGCCGCAGGACATCGTCGCGTTGTTCGTGTTTTTGATCGTGGCAATCGTCACGAGCCAACTCGTGAGCCGGCTGAAAGCGGGGGAGCGTGAGGCGCGGCGACGGGCGGCGGAATTGCAAACCCTCTCCGAACTGACCACGGCCCTGCTCGCCGATGTCACCCTCGATACCGTGCTTGCTACCGTGGTCGCGGAGGTGACCCGCGTGTTCGCGGTTGAATCCACCGCGCTGCTCCTGCCGGACGATGATCACACACTTCACCTGCGTACGGTGTTTCCGGTGGACGCGGGCGGCCAGTATCTGCGTGACCGCGAGCACGATGCCGTTGCCGCCCATGTTTTCCACACGGGTGTCGCTGCCGGTGTCGGCAATGCACTTCGTACATACCGCCCGCACGGCCCGGAGCGCGAGGGCACGGTGCAACGACGCGGGCGGCGGGTGTTGTACGTGCCCGTGCGGGTAGGGACGCGGAGCGTCGCGGTGATGGGCGTCGCGCGCACCGCCGGTGGCGATTACACGGCGGATGAACGCCGCGTCCTCATCACCTTTGCCAATCAGGCCGCGTTGGCGATAGACCGCGCGTGGCTCACGGAGGAAGCGACCCGTGCCGCCGCGCTTGAGCAGGCGGACCAGTTGAAGTCCGTGTTGCTTGCCGCCGTGTCACACGATCTGCGCACGCCGCTCGCTTCGATTAAGGCGAGCGCGACGAGTTTGCTGCAAACCGATGTGCAGTGGGACGCCGAGACGCAGCGCGAGTTTCTCACCGCGATAGACGAGGAGACGGACCGCCTCGCACGCCTCGTCAGCAACCTGCTCGATCTGAGCCGTATTCAGGGCGGTGCGCTCAGGCCAGAGATGGAACCATACGACATCGAGGAAGTGATCGCGCGCGTGGTGGATCGCCTCATCCCGTTGCTCACCGCGCACCCCATCAGCGTGGAGATCGCGCCCGCCTTGCCGACGCTGTGCTTCGATTTCGTGGAGATCGCGCAAGTCCTGACGAACCTCATCGAAAACGCCGCCAAGTACAGCGAACCCGGCACACCGATCACGGTCCATGCCGTGCGGGATGGGGGCTTTGTGCGGGTGGCTGTGCGCGATCAGGGGTTTGGCATTCCAGCAACGGACGTGCCGCGCGTCTTCGACACCTTCTACCGTGTGCGGCGAGACGGCCGCGCCCAGCGCGTCGGAGGTACGGGCATCGGCCTCGCGATCTGCAAGGGGTTTGTGGAGGCGCACGGTGGTACGATCTCCGTGGTTTCCATACCTGGGCAGGGTAGTGCATTCACGTTCACCCTGCCGGTGCCGCAGAGTGATACACGAGCAATGATCGGGGATGAACGGTATATCCTCGAACCCGTGAATGTAGGAACCGAGACATGATAGAACAATGCGTACTCGCTCTCAACCTTTTGCGCGTATTCCCCGACACACGGAGGGGGCAGTGAATGTGCCCGTGAATGTACCCATACCTGTGCGCGTCCTTGTGGTGGACGACGAGCCACAAATCCTGCGGGCATTGCGGGCGACGCTACGCGGGCATGGGTACGATGTGCAAACGGCGCAAGACGGCGAAGAGGCGCTGGATCAGATCGCCACGCACCCACCGGACATCGTGATCCTCGATCTCGTGATGCCGGGAAAGAGCGGCTTTGACGTAGTGCGGGAGGTGCGGCAATGGTCTGCGCTGCCGATCATCGTGCTTTCCGCACGGGGCGGGGAGCACGATAAGGTGACGGCGCTCGACCTCGGTGCGGACGACTACCTCACGAAACCTTTTGGCGCAGATGAACTGCTGGCGCGCATTCGCGTTGCCTTGCGGCACCACCCGGAAGGGACGGAAACACCGGTCATCACCGCCGCAGCTGGCGCGGTGACAATTGACCTCGCGCGTCGCACCGTGACCCTTGCGGGCGAGGCGGTGCATCTCACGCCCACAGAGTGGAGCCTGCTCCGCGAACTCGTGCGTCACCCCGGCAAGGTGCTGACGCAGCGGATGCTGCTCGTCGCCGTCTGGGGGCCGCAGTTCGCGGACGAGGCGCAGTACTTGCGGGTCTACATTAACCAGTTGCGCCGCAAGCTGGAAGCAAATCCCGCTCGCCCGCGCGTGCTGCTCACGGAGCCGGGCGTCGGTTACCGCTTCGCCGCCGACGAGTAACCGCGTAATCCCCGCTCAATCACCACGATCCCGCTCTTGATACAACCATAATATCCCCGCCCATGCCCTTTACGCGGTATTGACGTTGCGCGTCGCATACTCATCAGTGGCGAAACGTAATGCCGTATGCAGGAAGGCCGTGAGCGAGAAGATGAGCGGAACTGCCTCGACAACAACCAAATTGACGCCGGGCCGCACCGTGCTTCTCGTGGAAGACGAGCCTGCCTTGCGCACGATTATCGCCCGCAACCTCACCCAGCGCGGTCACCGCCTAATTTCGGTGGATTCGGTGGGGGATGCGATCACCGAAATGACGACGCGCCTTCCCGAAGTCGTGCTCCTGGACATCAACCTGCCGGATGGCACGGGCTGGGAAGTGTTGCGCTGGCTACGTGCCGTGAAGCATACCGTCGCGGTGATTGTGTATTCAGCGGTGCCCCCAAGCCAGAAGCGGCTCGCGGAGTTTCAGCCGGACGCCGTGCTCATGAAGCCGTTCCCGATGGATTCACTCGTGGAACTGATCGCGACCGTGGGACGCGGTGAACGCCTGCCCCTTGCCAATTAACGGTTGGCATCTCATGACCACGCGCAAATACTCACACTCCATTACCTCATTGCCTAAAGGAGGCAAACACGGTGTCCGGTGAACGAGGCGACGATAATCAACCGTTGGGATCGCCTATGTCAGAAAATGACAACGGTACGCAACAGGCGGTAACGACCGCGATGCTCCCGAAAGCGCGGCATGTTCGTTTTGACTGGCAGGAGGAGCGCACCGCGTCGCTCCCCGGCAACCGATACGTGCGCGTGCTTCGCGGGAGCGCCCGCCCTTTCACCGAGGTTGCACCTGATCACCTGATAATGAACGACGGCGTGGGCGAGAGCATGGGTGGCATTGGAGCATTGACCGGGCAGCTACGGCGGGTGCTCATTGGTCGCCCCATCCCAACTTCCGCCGCCATTCACGAGCGGCTCACGAAGACCAAGGCGCTCGCGATCCTTGCCTCGGACGCCCTTGCGTCAGTCGCATACGGCACCGAGGCGACCCTGACGGTGCTTGTGCTGGGTGGGACAATGGCCTTCCACTACCTGTTCCCGATCTCGCTGGTCATTCTGGCGCTGCTTGCGCTCGTGTCTATCTCCTACCGCCAGACGATCCCCGCGTACCCCGGTGGTGGCGGCTCGTACATCGTTGCGCGCGAGAACCTGGGCACCGTGCCCGGTCTTGTCGCGGCAGGCTCCCTCATGGTGGACTACGTGCTCAACGTCTCTGTGAGCGTGTCCGCAGGGGTACTCGCGCTCGTTTCGGCCTTTCCCTCTGTGGCACGCTTCACCGTGCCGCTGTGCATTGGGGCGCTGCTGATCGTGATGCTCGGCAATTTGCGTGGTGTGCGGGAGTCAGGCAACATTTTCGCGATACCGACCTACTTCTTTATTCTCAGCATCGTGGTGCTCGTGCTTGTCGGGCTATACCGCGTGCTGACGGGCGATGCCGCCGCCACCGGCGTGCCACGCGAGGCGGTACAGTCCACGGAGTCCATCGGCCTTTTCCTCATCCTCCGGGCGTTTGCAAACGGGTGTACCGCGCTCACGGGCGTAGAAGCGATCTCGAACGGCATCCCCGCCTTTCAAAAGCCGGAGACGAAAAACGCCGCGATCACCCTCACCTGGGTAGCGAGCATTCTTGGCGTGCTCTTTATCGGCGTGACATTTCTTGCCAGCCGCTACGGTATCGTGCCGCGTGCCGATGAATCCGTGGTTTCACAGATCGCGGCGCAAGTCTTTGGCGGGCGTGGCGTGCCGTACTACCTCGTGCAGTCGGCGACGATCCTGATCCTGCTCCTTGCAACGAACACGAGCTTCGCGGATTTCCCCCGTCTCAGTTCGATCCTCGCGCGGGACGGGTTTCTGCCGCATCAGTTCCAGTTTCGCGGTGACCGGCTCGCCTTTACCACGGGCATCATCGTGCTGACCATTGCCTCCGGCGGGTTGGTGGTCTTTTTCCGTGGTGATACGAACGCGCTTATCCCGCTTTTCGCTATCGGTGCATTCATGGCATTCACGCTTTCACAAGCGGGAATGGTGCGGCACTGGCTCCGCACTCCCGGCAACCACACCCGCAGCCTCATCATCAACGCGTCAGGCGCCGTGACGACCGGCATCACCACGCTCATCATCGCGGGTTCCAAGTTTCGCGATGGCGCGTGGGTGGTGGTGCTACTCATTCCTCTGCTCGTGCTGATGTTTCTGGCAATCTCCCGACACTATGCCGCCGTCGAGCGCGAGCTGGCGCCGTCCTCGGAAGACCGCGATCCCCTGCTCGAAGAAGAGGGCGAAGAAATTGCCATTGTGCCCGTCGCCTCGGTCAATAAAGCGACCTTGCATGCCCTCGCCTACGCCCGGCGCATCAAAGCGGATCACGTCATTGCCGTGCATGTGACGGATGACGCGGCTGAGGCGGAGCAATGGCAGGGGACGTGGGAGGAATACGCGCGGGGAGCCAACCTCGTGATCCTTGAATCGCCGTACCGCGCCCTGATTCCCCCACTGCTTTCCTATATCGGCGTGCTTCAGCGCCGGCGGCCCAACGCCGTGGTCATGGTGATCGTGCCCGAATACGTGCCACGGCACTGGTGGGAGCAATTGCTGCATTCACAGACTGCGCTCCGGCTCAAGGCGGCGCTCCTGTTCCGCCCGAACACCATTGTAATCAGTGTGCCGTATCACGGGACACAACGCACGGGTCCTTAACAATGGCTATTTTCCCCGTCCCTGGCATGCCTGCAAGGGACAGGGAGAACGAAATTCTTTGCTGTCGCCGTTTTTTCGTGTCGCTGCGTTTAGGCAAGTGGCAAAGGAACACCGCAATGCACCTTTTTGTACCATACGACGATTCTCAGGCTTCTCACCACGCCCTGACTGCGGCGTACCGGATGGCGTCGCCAATAGACGAAGTTACGGCGATGGCCCCGGTGATTATTCCCGCGTTTCTTCCGGTCAGCGTGCCGGTGCGAGAGGTCTGGCGCGACGCGTTTCGTGCCGAGATGCACTTGGTTGGCGCGCAAAAGCACGCCGAAAGTGTCGCGCGATCCGGTGATACGCTCCAATGCGTACGGGTCCATGCGTATGATCGCGTGACGGCGATTGTTGCCGGGGCGGCGCAGTGCCAGGCCGATACGATTGTGCTGGCATTTCGACCGCGAGAGTGGGCCGTGTCCCTGCTATTCGGTGATCTTGCGCAGCTATTGCGCCGCGCGCCTTGCAATCTGCAAGTACTCTTGGAAGTTCCTGAAGGGCGCAAATCGAGGTATCTGCCGCACCCGCATCAACCGCAAACCGTTGTGGAGGTACGCGCGCCGTTTCAACAACCCTCCGTGGTCGCGGTTTGCAATAACGAAGGCGATCCACAGGAGCGCATTGACGAAATCATCCAGCTTATACGGGGTGATCCAGTATCGCCATCCTCCATCATCAATCAGCGGTCCTGACTCGTGCAAGCGTACCGCGTCGTAGGAAGCGGCAAGAAGTGAAAAGTGCGTCGTCAAGGGAGGTGGAGCGTGCTCAGTGAAGTGTTGATTGCCCTGTTGGGAGTCGTGTTGTTTGCGCTGGCGTACCTGTTCGTCTTTGCTGCGGAAAGGATGTGAGGGAGATGGGTGGTCCGGATATCGCCTTGTTGGTAGTCGCGGTGTTGCTGGCGGCATACCTCTTCTATGCGCTGATTCGCCCGGAAAGCTTTTAAGGGGAGCGGAAAATGTCGTTCAATGGATGGTTCCAGGTTCTTTTTCCGGTTGCGCTCATCTTCGCCACGGCGAAGCCAATCGGCGATTACATGTACCGCGTCTACACAGGGCAACGCACGATCCTTGGGAGCATGTTCGGCCCCACGGAGCGGCTCTTTTACCGGGTGATCGGTGTCAACCCCCGCGCGGATATGCGGTGGACGACCTATGCCTTCGCCTTTCTCTCGTTCAACGTCGTCGGCTTCATCTTTATGTTCGTGATTTTGCAGGTGCAGGGGCATCTGCCCCTCAACCCGCGTGGCTTCGATGGCATGGGGCCACCCCTCGCCTTCAATACCACGATGAGTTTCGTGACGAACACGAACTGGCAGGGGTACGGTGGTGAAAGCACGCTTTCATATCTCTCACAGATGCTGGCGATGACCACGCAGAACTTCGTATCGGCGGCGGCAGGCATGACGATTGCCGTCGCGATTTTTCGTGCCTTCCGACGGCGCGATGTACAGGGAATCGGCAACTACTGGGTGGACCTGACGCGCAGCATCCTCTACATCCTGCTGCCGTTCACGGTGCTCGTGGCGGTGCTGCTGATGTCACAGGGCGTAGTGCAAACCATTGGCGATTACGTCACGGCCACGAGCGCGGTGGACGGCGCAAAGCAGACAATCGCGGTAGGCCCCGCCGCATGGCAGATCGCCATCAAGCAACTGGGCACGAATGGCGGCGGCTTCTTCAACGCGAACAGCGCGCACCCCTTCGAGAACCCGACGCCGTTCTCGAACCTGCTGGAGACGTGGAGCATTCTCGCGATCTCGGCGGCATTCCCGGTGCTTTTCGGGCGGTTCGTCCGCAACGCGAAGCAGGGCGCGGCGCTCTTTATCGCGATGGCGATCATCTACGTCGCCGGTATCTGCATTACCTATCCCGCCGAGCAGGCCGCCGCGCCGACGCTCGCGGATACGGGCGTGGAGCAGAGCCTCGGTAACTACGAGGGCAAGGAAACGCGCTTCGGGATCGCGCCTTCCGCAGTCTGGGCCGTGACGACCACCGTGACCTCCAATGGCTCGGTCAACGCGCAGCACGATTCGTTCTCGCCTATTGGCGGCCTGATGCCGATGTTCAACCTGATGCTTGGCGAAGTGATCTTCGGCGGTGTCGGGGTGGGCATCACGGGGATGCTGATTTACGCGATCATCGCCGTGTTCATCGGCGGTTTGATGGTCGGGAGAACACCGGAATACCTCGGCAAGAAGATTCAGCAGTACGAGATGAAGATCGCCACGCTGTACATCCTCTTCTTCGCCTTCGGGTTGCTCATCTTCGCGGGTATCTCCGCCGCGATTCCGGATGGTACAGGGCCACTCAACAACGCCGGGCCGCATGGCCTCTCGGAAATCCTCTATGCCTTTGCTTCCACGATGGGAAACAACGGCTCGGCGTTCGGTGGCATCACCGTAAGCGGCAACTATTACGCGACTGTACTCAGCATCACGATCTGGATCGGGCGCTACCTCTCGATCCTGCCGGTGCTCGCCATCGCGGGCAGCCTCGTTGCTAAGAAGCGCACCCCGGTGAGCGCGGGCACGTTGCCGACGACCGGCCCACTTTTCATTGGCCTCGTCGGTGGCTCTGTGTTGCTCGTCGGCGCGCTCTCGTTTATTCCCGCGCTCGCGCTCGGCCCGATTGTGGAAGCATTGCTGCTGCGGGCAGGAAAGCTGTTTTGAGCGGTAGTCAGTAGTCGCTTACCTGCTGGCTACTGACTCCTACCTATGATTACGAGGAGAGACCAATGGCTATCGCACCGGCACCGCAGGCGCCGCAATTGGAAGTGTCAGACAAGAAGCGAACGCGCACGACGAGTGCGTGGACGTCCGAGATCATCCGCAGCGCCCTTATCGGCTCGCTGACCAAGCTCAACCCGCGCACGCAGGCCCGCAACCCCGTGATGTTCGTAGTTGAGGTCGGCGCGGTCGTGACCACGCTCGTGTTCCTCAAGGGCATCGTTGTCGGCAATGTGGCCGATCTTTCCTTCGTGTTCGCCATCTCGGTCTGGCTCTGGTTCACGGTAATTTTCGCCAACTTCGCGGAAGCGATGGCAGAGGGACGCGGCAAGGCGCAGGCAGACAGCCTGCGTCGGACGCGGCAGGACACCACCGCGAACCGCATCCTGCCAAACGGCGGCACGGAAAATGTCCCCGCGAGCCAGTTGCGGCGGGGCGACCGCGTGCGTGTGGTCGCGGGGGACATCATCCCTGGCGATGGCGCGGTGATCGAGGGCGTGGCGTACGTCTCTGAAGCCGCGATTACCGGCGAATCCGCCCCCGTGCTCAAGGAGCCGGGCACCGATGTGCGTTCCTCACTCACGGGCGGCACGCAAATTATTTCGGACTCGCTCGTGATCGAGATCACGGCAAACCCCGGCGAGACCTTTCTCGACCGCATGATCTCGCTCGTGGAGGGCGCGGCGCGGCAGAAGACCCCAAACGAGATCGCGCTGAACATCCTGATTTCCGGCCTCACGCTGATCTTTCTCGTGGTCGTCGTCACGTTGCAGCCCTTCGCGGCGTATTCGGGCCAGGTCGTCAGTGTGACCGCGCTCATCGCTCTGCTCGTCGCACTCATCCCGACCACGATTGGCGCGTTGCTTTCCGCCATCGGTATCGCGGGGATGGACCGCCTCGTCCAGCGTAACGTCCTTGCCACATCGGGCCGCGCGGTGGAAGCGGCGGGCGACATTGACGTGCTACTGCTCGATAAGACGGGCACGATCACTTATGGCAACCGGCTGGCGGCGGAATTCATCCCCGTTGGCGGGCACACCGAGGCGGAAGTGACCGACGCGGCGCTCCGGTCATCGCTGGCCGACGATACCCCCGAAGGCAAGAGCATCGTGGCGCTGGCCGAGGAGCGTGGCTACGCGCCCGACCGCCGCCTGCTCGACCGCGCTGAGTTCGTCCCTTTCACCGCTGAGACACGCATGAGCGGCATCCGGCTCGATGGGCACAGCACGATGAAGGGCGCGGTAGATGCGGTGCTACGGACCGTGCCAAACGCACCCGCCGATTTGCAAGAGGTGTCAGACCGCATCGCTCGCCTGGGTGGCACACCCCTCGCCGTGATCGAAGACGGCACGGTGCTTGGGGTGATCTACCTCAAGGACACCGTGAAGCCGGGCATCCGTGAGCGGTTCGAGGAGATGCGCCGCATCGGCATTCGCACGATCATGATTACCGGTGACAACCCGCTCACCGCCGCCACCATCGCGCGCGAAGCGGGGGTAGATGACTTCGTCGCGGAGGCGAAGCCGGAGGACAAGATTCGCATCATCCGTGAGAATCAGGCGGGCGGGCGGCTCGTCGGCATGACGGGAGACGGCACGAACGACGCGCCCGCTCTCGCGCAGGCAGATGTCGGTGTGGCAATGAACACGGGCACGGCAGCGGCGAAGGAGGCGGGGAACATGGTAGACCTCGACTCCGACCCGACGAAGATTCTCGATATCGTGGCGGTCGGCAAGCAATTACTGATGACGCGCGGTTCGCTGACCACCTTTAGTATAGCGAACGACGTGGCGAAGTACTTTGCCATCCTGCCCGCGATGTTCTCCGTCACCTATCCGGCCCTGAACGCGCTGAACATCATGGGGCTAAAGACGCCGCAAAGTGCGATTTCGAGCGCGATCATCTTCAACGCGCTCATCATCATCGCCCTGATTCCCGTTGCCCTCAAGGGTGTCACGTACCGCGCGGAACCGGCAAATATGACGCTGCGGCGCAACCTGCTCATTTACGGCGTGTTCGGCATCATCGCGCCCTTTATCGGCATCAAAGTGATTGACGTGATCCTGTCCGTGTTGCATCTGACCTAAGGAGATTCCCATGCGCCCGACACGCACAAATACTGATCCCGATGCGCTGGTGCTCACGCCAAACACGCGGGGAGCCGTAGACCCACTGAACGAGGAAGAAACGCCGGACGATCAGATGGAGCCGGTACAGCAGGTCAGCATCGCAAGCCACTTCAAAACCGCGCTGATCGCGATGGTGATTTTCACGCTGGCGCTCGGCCTCTTCAGCCCGCTGGTGATGACGGGCATTGCGAAGATCGCCTTCCCTAAACAGGCGGAAGGGTCGCCCATTGTTGGGCCGGATGGCAAGGTGGTTGGCTCCGAACTGATCGGCCAGAACGTAGACCCGAAGTTCCAACCGTACTACTTCGCGAATCGCCCAAGCGCCCTCTCGAACAGCAACGGCACGCCCTCGCCGTATGACGCCTCGAACTCCGGTGGCTCGAATTATGCACAAACGAGTCAGAAGCAGCATGATGCGGTGGCGACCAACGTCGCGGGCGCGCGGGCGGCAAACCCGAATGCGACCGCGATTCCCGCCGATCTCGTCGAGGCAAGTGGCAGTGGCCTCGATCCACAGATCACGCCGGAATCCGCAAGGCTTCAGGTCGCTGCGGTTGTGGCAAATCGTACGCAGGTGGGGCAGAAGCTGACCGAGGCGGATGTGCAGCGGCTCGTGGATGCGAACACCGAGGGACGTACCTTTGGTCTTCTCGGCCAGCCGCGCGTGAACGTCCTCAAGCTGAATCTCGCGCTCGACCAGCAGTTCGGCAAGCCACAAGTGCCGTAATGCTTTCCTTTTCCTTTTCTGATCGGCACGTCGCGGTATACCGGCACTGGGTGTTCTGCTCCGGCTTCGATCACCGAGGGTTGCTGCCACGTTCAGGCGTGCTGGCAATGGCATGACGGGAGTACAGGCATGGAAGGAAACGAGGTGAGAAAGATGGCCGACAAGAAGAAGGGCAAGAAAGACAAAAAGGACAAGAAGGGCAAGAAGTAATGAGAAGCGGTCTGGCAGCGCGGGGTATATACCACACTGCCAGACCACGCTTTGTAGATGAAGGAGCAAATTGCACCGATGGCAACCGAGCCGCGTCGCCCGAACCCCGACGAACTCCTTGCCCGCATTCAGGAGCAGGAGGGTACGGCGTACCACGCGAACGGTCGTGGTGATCTGCGCCTGTACCTCGGCGCGGCTCCCGGCGTTGGCAAGACGTACACGATGCTCGAAGAGGCGCACCGCCTTCAGGAGCAGGGCGTGAACGTGGTTGTGGGCTTTGTGGAAACGCATGGGCGCGTCGAAACGGAAGCCCTCGTCGCCGGCCTGACGGTTGTTCCACGCACACGGGTCACCTATGGGGGTGTCGTCGTCGAGGAGATGGACACCGACGCGATCCTTGCTATGCATCCGCAGGTCTGTTGCGTGGACGAACTCGCACACACGAATGCGCCCGGCTCGGCCCGCGAGAAGCGGTATGAAGACGTTCGCGTCCTGCTTGCCGCCGGCATCAACGTCATCTCGACGCTCAATATTCAGCATCTGGAGAGCTTGCAAGATGTGGTTGCGGGAATTACGGGTGTGCGCCAGCGCGAGATGATCCCCGACCGCGTGCTGGACGAAGCGAACGAGATTCAACTGGTGGACGTGCCGCCCGATGTATTGCAGGAACGGCTGCGTCAGGGACAGATCTATCCGCCCGAACGAGCACAGCAAGCGCTGGATAACTTTTTCCGTACCGGCAACCTCACGGCTTTACGCGAACTCGCGTTGCGGCGCGTCGCGGAAGGCGTGGAAAACCGGCTGGAAATCTACATGGATCGCCATGCGATCACTGACCCGTGGCGCACGACCGAGCGGGTGATGGTATGCGTGGATCACCGGCCCATCGGTGAGCGCCTGATTCGCAACGCGTGGCGGATCGTACGGAGCATGAAGGCAGAGTTTTTCGTGGTGACGGTCGAGACGCCTGACGTGCAGGGGGAGAAGACACAGGCCGCGTTGTACAAGACCCTCGAACTTGCCGAGGACCTGGGCGCGACGGTGGTGACGCTTTCCGGGCGCGATGTCGCGGAAACCCTGGCGACGTTCGCAACGGAGCAACGCATCACGCAGATGGTGATCGGACCCCCCCAGAAAAGCCGCTGGGAAGAGTTCGTGCGGGGGAGCACAGTTAACCGCATATTGCGCCTGTGCCGCAACGTTGATATTCACATCGTCGCGGACGAAGCAGTGCGATAGGGAAACAGGAGCGGCGATTACTCACTTCTATCGTCCTGACAGGGAACCGCCTGCGCCCCGCCGTTCTTTATACAATCCTTACATTTCCTCCGTCGATCTTTACGCTGCCCTGATGAGGCGTGGCGCATACTCCCATGCGATAAACCGATCTCTCGTGCGTAGCGAGACGGTGACACGGGAGATGTGTACACACTGAACGGGAGTGGTCGGTACCCACAGAGCGCGCCTGAATCGCCCGTCTGTCAGAGAGCAGGATCGAGACACATGCATCTCTTTGTTCCATACAACGGGAGTACCCACACGCGGAGCGCGGTGATCGAAGCGTGTCGCATGGCAGAGCCGGGCGACACACTTTTCGTGATGTCCGCGATCGTGGTGCCCGCCTGCTATGCGGTGGATGTGATTCCCGGCATGATCTGGAAACAGGTCTGTGACGCCGAGCGACATTTGCGCCACGCGGCGACCCTCGTCTCGCAAATTTCCCCTCCCGCCGTTGCGGTCCGATTTGTGCGTGTACAGGCGCGTGATTACGCGGCGGCGATCATTGCGGGTGCGCGGCATTACGAGGCATGGCTGATCCTTTTCGGCGGCGGAGAACGATGGCTCGGTCGTCTGGCGGCTCGCTCGCGTTATGGGGTGGTTGGGCGTGTGACACGCGATGTGAGTTGTGGCGTGCGTGTCGTGTCCGCTTCGCGCACGACCGAACGTGGTGGTATCTTTTCCTTGCCCGTGCCATTCGTGCGGTCATTGCAGGATAACCACCTGCCTACTCGCGGAGTGTGAACAGAAAATGGTAGTGGAGCAGGGCGATCATCCAGAAGCGGAAACACCTTTAGCGGGACCTCTTCCGTCTACTGGAACGGAAACACCTTTAACGGAACCCCCTCCGTCTACTGGAATAGAAGGCGAAAACGTACCCGCGCAGGTCGCGCGGCGGCGGGGAGAAATGACCCCTGAGATTCACTGGCACGAAACGCGGCGCGGCGCCCTTCCCGGCAACCATTACGTGCGCGTGTTGCGCGGCAATGAACGCGCGTTTCAGGAACGCTCCACCTCGTACCTCACGGCAAGCGATGCGGTATACGCCCCGCGAAGCGATGTCGGGCGGGTGGCAAACCGGATCAAGCGGATACTGATTGGTCGTCCGATTCCCAGCGCGGGCGCGCACATGGAACGCCTGACCAAGGTGAAGGCGCTGGCGGTGCTTTCGTCCGATGCGCTTTCCTCCGTGGCGTACGCCACGGAATCTACGCTGCAAATCCTCGTGCTGGCAGGCGTCGCGGCGTTTGGCTTCACGATCCCGATCTCGCTCGTGATCGCCGCCCTGCTCGCCATTGTCGCGCTTTCGTACCGCCAGACCATCTTCGCCTACCCGAGCGGTGGCGGGGCGTATATCGTCGCGCGGGAAAACCTCGGCACACTGCCGGGTTTGGTCGCGGCGGCGTCCCTGCTGATTGACTACATTCTCACAGTGTCCGTGAGTGTTTCGGCGGGCGTGCTGGCGGTCGTTTCCGCCGGGGTGCCCGCGTCGTTCACAATCCCGCTCGGCATCGCCTTTATCCTGCTCATCATGCTTGGCAATCTGCGTGGCATCCGTGAGAGCGGCTCGATCTTCGCCGTGCCCACGTACGTCTTTATCGTCAGCCTGCTGGTGCTCATCACTGTCGGGTTGGTGCGGGTACTCGTGCTCCATGACCCGGCGGCAACGAATGGTGTGCCGCGTGATGCGTTCCAGGCGCAAGAAAACCTCGGCATCTTTCTTATCCTGCGCGCCTTTGCCTCTGGCTGTACGGCGCTCACGGGTGTGGAGGCGATCTCGAACGGCATCCCAGCCTTCCAGAAGCCGGAATCGCGCAATGCCGCCACCACCCTCACGGTGATGGTGACGCTCCTGGGCGTGATGTTTCTGGGCACCTCGGTGCTTGCTCATGCGTATGGTCTCGTGCCGCGCATGGATGAATCCCTGATCTCGCAAATGGCGTCACAGGTCTTTGGCGGGCATGGCGTGCCCTACTTTATCGTGCAGGCTTCCACCTGCCTGATCCTCGTGCTTGCGGCAAACACGAGCTACGCGGACTTCCCACGCCTCGGCAGCATCCTCGCGCGCGACGGCTTTCTGCCCCGGCAGTTCCAGTTCCGGGGTGACCGCCTCGCCTTCACCACGGGCATCGTCGTGCTCACCATCCTGAGTACGCTCCTGTACGTAGTTTTTAAGGGCGATACGAGCGCATTGATCCCGCTGTACGCGGTGGGCGTGTTTGTTTCCTTCACGCTCTCACAAGCCGGTATGGTGCGCCACTGGCGCAGAACACCGGGCAATCACAGGCGCAGCATGATTATCAACGGCGGCGGTGCGGTTGCTACAGGCATCGTCGCCGTGATCTTCGCCGTGACGAAGTTCATCTATGGGGCATGGCTCGTGATCGTCATCATCCCGTTGCTCGTGCTGCTGTTCCTGGGCATTGCGCGCCACTACGCCCGCTGGAAGGAGCAGGTGCGCCTGACCGACCCCCACGCCGATTTGCCGCAACGGCGGGAGCAGGTCGTGATCGTTCCCGTCTCGGACCTCAACAAAGTGACCTTGAATGCCCTCAATTACGCGCGCTCCGTTGCCTCACGCGTGGTCGCGGTGCATGTGACCGACGATGAAACGGAAGCGGCGGGGCTACAGAGCCGGTGGGAAACCTACGGCGAGGGGACGAATCTGGTCATCCTTGAATCGCCTTACCGCTCGCTCAGCGCGCCGTTGCTCTCGTACATTGACCTCATCCAGCGCCGCCGTCCGAACGACCTCATTACCGTGATGGTGCCGGAGTACGTACCGGCGCACTGGTGGGAACAGTTTCTCCACTCGCAAACCGCCTTGCGGCTCAAAGCGGCCCTGCTCTTCCGTGATAACACGGTGGTAACCAGCGTGCCGTACCACCCGGCACCGAAGGGCGCCGATACGCGGTAGATGTTTGACAAACTTTTCGGTGGCTACCGCGCTGGTAGCCCCTTCTTGTTGCCCTTTGGCTGCCCTTATGGGCGCGGTGTCATCGTGATGAAATCGTCGAGCACACCCGCGAGGGTCACGGCGGCACGGTCGAGCAGTTCATTGCCAATCGCTGCCGTAGCGGGGCGCGTGTCGCCGCCCGCGCCATTCGCCGTTAGTTCGTCGTAGTACACCCCCGCAACACCGCCGTAGGGGCGCAGGCGGTCGTTCAGGGCCGTGCCTGCCGCGACCGGCTCCGAAGGGCCGAAGGCATGGGGCTTGGTATAGTCGGGGGCAGCCGCCATCACCACTGCTGCCTCACCGCCACCCGCGTGCCCGCCCGCGTCGGCGGGGAGCAACACGTCTGCGTGCTCGGCGATAAAACCATACCCATACAGCCCGATCACCCGGATGCCCGCGATGCTCTGCCGCGCGGCGTCTACGGCGGTCGCCATTGCCGCCGTGTTGCCACCGTGCCCGTTGACAATGGCGAGGCGCGGAAAGCCGTGCTGTGCCAGTGACCCGACGATTTCCAGCAGCAAGGTCGTCAGGGTGCCGGGAGTGAGCGTGATCGTACCGGGGAAGTGCAGATGCTGCCAGGAAACGCCGTATGGGATCACCGGGGCGACTGCCGCCCGCGCGCCCATCCGCGCCGCCGCGCGCCGACAGAGCGCATCGGCGGAAATCGTGTCCGTGGAAACGGCGATGCCGGGGCCGTGCTGCTCATGCGCGCCCACGGGCAGCAAGATAATTTCGTTGGTCCGGAGCAGGTCGCGCGTTTCGGGCCACGAAAGCTGCGCGAGCAGGATCGGGTCGGTCATCGTATCGGTCATGTGATCTCTCCCCCTGTATCGTTTGTGCGAAAGCGTCGCCATCGCTCGCTATCATGCGATACTTCGCGCTACAGGGAAAGCGATCAAAGTGATTAGTGAAGGGAGGGCACAATGACGGCGGACGATTTGCGTGGGGCGCCGATCACGATTGTGGGGGCGGGGGCAATTGGCGGCACGGTCGGCGCGTACCTCTCGGCGGCGGGGTACGACGTGACGCTTGTAGATGTCGTGCCGGAGCATGTCGCGGCGATCAATGCGCGGGGGTTACGCATCACGGGGGTGCGGGGCGACCGGGTGTTTCACCCAAAAGCGATGCTGCGGGATGATCTACGCGGCCCGCTCGGCCCGACCTTTCTGTGCGTCAAGGGGCACTATACCGAGGGGGCGATCCGCGACCTCGCGCCGCTCATCGGGCCGGACGGGTACGTACTCAGCCTGCAAAACGGGCTGAATGAGCCGGTGATTGCCCGCTATGTCGGCGAAGCGCGCACCGTGGGCGCATTCGTTCACTTTGGCGCGGACTACCTCGAACCGGGGTTGATCCAGCTTGGGGCCGAGCAGACGATCTTTATCGGTGAACTGAGCGGCGAAGTGACGCCCCGTGCGGAGGCGTTGCGGGACACACTCGCGCACGTCATGCCCGCCGAGGTGACGACAAACCTCTGGGGTTTTCTCTGGGGCAAGCTCGTGTACGGCGCGATGGCGTTCGCCGTTTCCACCGTGGACGCGCCGGTTCCGGTGGTGTTGGCAAACGAAACCGGGCGGCGCGTGGCGCTCGCGGCCTGCTTTGAGGCGTATGCCGTAGCGAAGTCGCAGGCGGAGACGCTGGAGCGCATCGGGGAGTTCGACCCGAATGCCTTTGCCCCCGGCCCCGATGCCGAAGCGCGCGGCACGGCGGCCCTGCAAGTGCTTGCGGATGCGATGGCGGCTTCGGTCAAGCAGCACATGGGCATCTGGCGCGACCTCGCGGTGAAAAAGCGCCAGACCGAGGTAGACATGCAGGTCGGCGTGCTCGTAACCACGGGGCATGAGCAGGGCATTTCCACACCCGTGAACGCCGCCGTGCTCGATGTGACACACGCGATTGAAGCGGGGCAGCGCGGCATGGGCTGGGACAACCTCGACGAGATCGCCCGACGCGGCGAGCTGTAGTCCTACATGCTGGTAAGCGTCCATGCACTCGGAATGCCGGACGCGTTGACCGTGCGCACGGCGTACATATAGCGGCCGGACGGCGGCGCGGTGTCTACCCACAAGGCGCCGCGCAGTAATTCGGGCGTGATCGGTGGCCCGATTTGTCCGTCAGTGACGCGGGCAAGATCGTAGCGGAAAAATGCCGGGTCGCACGCCGGTTCCCACCGCACCAAGGTATTCGCGCCGGTCACTTCCACTGACAGCCATGCGGGAGGGGTGGGCACGGCATCGCTCATGGGCGTCACCCAGAACAGTGCGGTCGTGTACGGCGCGAAGGTAAGGCGCTCGATGAGGGCGCCCTCTTGTACGGCGACGTTACGGCGGACGGGAACAAGCGCTGTCAGTTCCGCCGCCCGCCGGATACGCGCCACAGTCGCGGCGTCCGGCCACGGGGGCGAAAGTTGCCCGCCCGCCGCCGTGAAGCTGTTCGCGTGCGTGCGGTCAATGCCCAGGAGCGCGACGTTGACGGCCTGCCACGGCAGGTCGCGCAGCGTATACTCCACGTCCCACGCCCGCGCCGGAACCGTGTCATGCGGATGTACAGTAAAGAGCGCCGCGACGTGCGTTTCCGCCACGGTGAGCAAGTGAAAGACATCGGTCGCGGGGTATAGTATGTCATCGCCCGCGATAGTCGTACCGTGTCCGTCTCCGAGCAGCCGCAGGAGTTCGTAGAAGCCATACGCCGGGATTTTCAGCAGATCGGTGGGGTCGTCCGCTGCGGCGCGGGTGAGCAGGCTGCGCCGTCCGTCAAAGGGCGCGCGCACCAGTTGCAGGTTCGCGTTATCGGCGGCGGTGACGAAGCGCAGGCCCACCGCCCGGTGCCGCACGGTGAGCGCGTCGTGCGTGACCAGCGAGGCGGCGAGCCACGCGGGGTTGCGCTCGTCCATGCGCGGGGCATACGGTGTGTCGAAACCGATCTTTTCATCCGCCTCATTATTGAAAATACGCAGGCCGCAGCAGCGGTCGGGCACGAGCGCGCGGGCGGCGTCTGCCGTTTCCGTTGCCGCGTCAACCAGGGTGGTGAGATCCGGTTCGCCGTCCGCCGCCCAGGTGCCCTTCGCATGGTACGAGAGGAAGTCGCATTGAACATCCGGCTCGTCCCGCAGAAAGGTGAGGAACCGCCGCATGAGGGGCGCGCCCGCGCCCTCTCCCGCTGATGCGGGCAAGTACGCGAGCGCGGGGCCGCCAAGCCGGATCGGGTAGCCCGTTTCCCCCACGACCCGCGACGTGGCGCGGTAGAGATCGAGGTAGTCTGCGAACGTGCCACCCCAGAATACGGGGATGTTCGGTTCGTTCCAGACCTCGAACCACCACGTCCGCATCGCGTCGGCACCGAAACGCGCGTCCGCCGCCAGTGTATCAAGAAAGGTGCGTACCAGCGATTGCCACCGCTCCCAGCGCGCAGACGGTACGGACGACGTAGACGGTGCGGATAGGGCAGGCGGCATGATCGGCGTCGGCGCGACGGCTCCCGGAAAAAAGCTCAGTTGCACGAAGGGCGTCAATCCACGCGACGTGAGTGCGTGCAGGGCAGCGGTGGTCGCGGTGAAGTCCGGCGACGTGGCGGGGTCGGGCCAGAGCGTGCCGCCGCTCGTGGGCGTGGTGTCTTCCCGCGTGCCGCTACTCAGTGCGCCGAAAAAGCGTACCCCCGCAAACGCTCCCAGCGACGCGGCAAAGTAGTCCAACATATGTGTAAACCCCGGCGCGATGAGCCAGTCTGCATCGAACACGCCGACCGTGCCAAACGCGGCCGCGTCGAACGGCCCCGCCCCCTCATCCCGTCGCACGGAAACGGTAATATGGGCCGTCCCGCCGGTGGGACTGTTAGCGGCGCCAGTGGCGGCGTGGGCAAGCGCGCCCGACGCAAGCGTAGCGGCAATTTGCAGGGCACGGCGGCGAGAAACCGTCATCGGGAAACGCCCACGGGTACGCCAGTGCGCGCGGTGTGGCAATAGGCGGGCCTCATCGTACAGGTGCCGCCGTTAGCATCGTTGCAAGGGCTGCGTGAATCTCGGCGAACTCGTCTACGATGGCGGCAACGGCCTCGTAGTCGCCCCGCACCGCGAGTAACTGCGCGTCGCCGCAACGCCGTGCCTTGCGGTCGAGCAATACGGCGCCGTCGGTGCGTCCTGCTTCTGCAAGGAATGCCGCGCCATCGAGCGCGCGGCGTGCGGTGAGGGGCAGCAGAAAGCGCGTGAGCGACTGACCAAAGCAGGCGGCATCCGGGCCACGCAGGTCGTCCGCGAAGAACCGCAGGGCGCGAATGCCGCCGTGCCGAATGGGGCCACCGGGGTCAGCGGTGAGAGCCGCCGCGATGTGGGGCAGTGTACAGGCGATCATCTCCGCGCGATTACGGGGCGTCGTGGGGCGAAAATGGGCGCGCATCCGGTAACTGCCATGCTGCCAGTCAATGCTGTCCGCACGCCATGCGGTGAGGAAGTCCGGCACCGGAAGCGCCGCATACGGGTAGCCTGCGGGGTCATGCAGCCGCACGCATTCCCCCTCGACTGCGAGTGCGACCACATAATGGTCGCTGCCTGGTTCACGTCGGTAGTCGGGGTAGTATGGCAGATAGCCCATATCGAGCGGGCCGAGTCGCACGGGGCCGTGCGTCAATCCTACACGCAGGTGGGCCATCGCGTCGTCCGCGTCGTCACCTTGCCACTCATCGTATGTCCAGCCGAGGGTCTCAAGCGCGAGGGTGAGACCCGCATCCGGGTCAATCGTGATCGGGCTGAGGAGCGCGAACGCACCCTCAGACAGCCGGAAGTAGCCCGCGCCAAACGGCATCACCGTGAGGCATTCAAGAAAGCCGGGGTCGGGCAAGTTCGCCCCTGCCCCCGCCGCGCGCAGGCACATATGGAAGCTGTTGGCATAGCAGTACTCGCCGCTGCCCGTGTATGCGTACTGCGGCATCGCTCAACATCCTTTCCGCTCTCAGGCATCCTATGCGCGGTATTTTGCTCACGTAGCGCGTAATACAATGATGCGAAGTTACGCAAGTGCGAAGGATACGCCCCGCGTGGCATACCCCGCTCGCGCCCGCAGCATCTATTATCTCGGTGATACTATGGCATGAGTTGCGTGACCGTCACCGTTACATCCGCGCCTGCAACGGGTTGTCGTTACAAGGCCCGATTCCCGTGCGGCAATGGCCTATATGCGCCCAGTATATATGAACTCCCGGAAGGGTGCGGCGAGAAAGCGGGCGAGGAGTACGCGATTTCTTGTGCATTTCCGGCGATGAATCCATACTGCATACATATGCGGGCGATCATAAGACGTGTACGCGGCTTGTCAAGGTACTGCTGCCCCTTTCATCCTCGCGTTACACCTCCGCATCTCTCTACAATACAAGTGGCATCTATCTGCATGAATGGAACAAAGGGTTGGGGGAAGGTTGCAACGATGGTGAACATGGGCGATCAATCAGAAAGCGATGAGGCGGTGGGGGAAACAACGGGCACATGGAACGACGAGCGTCACGAGTCGCCGCAAACACCTGCCGCGCTCGTGCCCCACGACGGCCCCGTCTCGGGACAGCCGATTATGTTGCGCGACAAGGGCGACTACTCGGTGATGGTGGCGGAGGCCGGTTCCGGGTTTCGCCAGCCGATGCGCGGCTTTGACCCGGATTACGTGGACATCGTGGACTACATCGTTCGCATCACCCATCGTATCTGGGAAGAGCGGGGCGTCGGGTTGATCTACGACACCTACGGGCACAACATCTCCCTCTGGACGACGGAGGGGTTGGCAATCGGCCGTGAGATGATGGTGGCAAATACCCTGCGCACGCTCGCGGCGTATCCGGGCCGGAAAATCTATGTGGAAGACGTGGTGTGGAGTGGTAACGAGGACGACGGCTTTCACACCTCGATGCGCGCGGTGTCGGTGGGCTACAACACCGGCTACTCGCAGTACGGGCCACCCACCGGGCGGCGCGTCGTGCGTCGGGGCATCGCCAACTGCCTTGTCAAGGAGAACCGCATTATCGAGGAATGGATCACGCACGACGAGTTGCATGTGGTGCGCCAGCTTGGATTCGACCCCTTCGAGGCGGCAGAGCGGGCGGCACGGGCAGACGCCGCACGGGGCAAGATAGCACGCAACGGCGACCACGAGCGCGTCCTCGGCCAGCAGACGCCGAAGCCTTACCCGGCGAAAACGGGCACGGGCTTCGACGTAGAGGATTTCCTGCGTCGCGCGATGCACGAAATCTGGAACCAGCGGCTGCTGAACAAGATTGACGACTACTACGTCGCGGACTTCCGGGGGCATGCTTCCTCCGGTAAGGAGTTGTATGGCCTCGGTGATTTGAAAGTACACAGTCTCGCGCTACTCGCGGCGTTTCCCGACGCCGTGATGACCTTCGAGTATCTGTACTGGCTGACGGACACCGCGCGGGGTGAATACCGCACGGCGATGCGCTGGGCGCTCACCGGCACACACGACGGCCCCGGCTTCTATGGCCCGCCAACGGGCAAGCAGGTATACCTGATGGGCATCACGCAGCACGTCATTCGCAATGAAAAGATCGTTGAGGAATGGTCCGTGTTCGACGAGTTCGCGCTGCTGAAGCAACTCGCGGTTGTCTGACGTACCTCGTTGGGCAACGAGCAAGGGGACATGTCCGCAAGCACGTCCCCTTGCTCATTGCGAACTTTGCGGTTCAATTCCTCCCCTATGCCGGTGAGCCGAGTTTCGGTGCGTACCGCTCGATGCGCATTTCGGCCGTGCGGGCGTGCCCGATCATGCCCTCGGCTTTGCATTCGATCTCGCACTGCTCGGCCATTTCCACCGATGCCACCTTGGTGAACGACTGGTAGGTGCAGGTCTTGAGGAACTTGCCCACCCATAGGCCACCCGTGAAGCGCGCCGCGCGCAGCGTCGGCAACACATGGTTCGGGCCGCTTACTTTGTCGCCGTACGCGACCGTCGCTTCCTCCCCGACAAAAAGCGAGCCGTAATTGCGTAGCCGCCGGGAAAGGCCGTGTGGGTCGCGCGTCATCACCTCGACGTGCTCAACCGCGTACTCATCGGAGGCTTTGACCAGTTCATCCTCGTCCGCAACCACGATCACCTCGCCCATGTCGTCCCACGCCTTCCGCGCGACGGCTTCCGTGCTGACCGCGCGCAACTGCGCGTCCATCTGGCCCAACACGGCGTCCGCGAGGGCACGCGAGGTCGTGATCAGGATGGGGCGTGAGTCCGGCCCATGCTCTGCCTGCCCGACGAGGTCTACCGCAACCAGAAAGGGATCGGCGGTGTCGTCCGCAAGGATGAGAATTTCCGTCGGACCGGCGGGCTGGTCAATGCCCACGGTGCCGTACAGTTGCCGCTTCGCTTCGGTGACGAACCGGTTGCCCGCGCCCACGAGCAAGTCCACGGGATCGAGGCCGGGAAGCGCGCCGTATGCCATCGCTGCAAGCGCCTGCATCCCACCGAGCGAATAAATCGCGTCGGCCCCCGCGCGGTGCGCGGCATAGAGCATCGCGGGCGGCATCCGACCATTGAGTGGTGGCGCGCAGACGACCACGCGCTCCACCCCGGCGACCTTTGCCGGGATCACCGTCATCATGCTCGATGCGATCAGCGTATACCGCCCGCCGGGAACGTACGCGCCGACCGCGCTGATGGGAATGTGGCGGTGCCCCAGCGTCACGCCGGGGCGCGTTTCGATTTCGAGGTCTTGCAACGTGCCGCGCTGTGCCCTCGCAAAGGCGCGCACCTGCTCCTGCCCGAAGTCAATGGACGCGCGCACATCTGCCGATACCTGATCGGTCGCGGCGGCGATCTCGGCGTCGGACACGCGGAATGACTCTGGCTCCCACTTGTCGAACTGCGCCGAGTACTTGCGCACCGCCGTCTCACCGTGCGCCCGGATATCGGCAAGCACCTCGGCGACCTGCTGCACAAGGGCAGCGTGGTCAGTCTCCAATAGTGGCGTCGCGCGTTTCAGGTATTCCATGCCACTCTCCCCCTTGCGAATGATGAACGAAGTACGCCCTCGATTACCACGCCGTCCATCCCCCATCCACAAGCAGGGTATGGCCCGTGACCATCCGTGCCGACGGGCTGGCGAGGTACACCACTGCGGCGGCAACATCGGCGGGTTCGCCCATGCGGCGAAGGGGGATGCGTGAGAGCACCCGCTCGCGCTTTTCGGGGTCTTCCAGCGTGCCACGGCTCAGTGCGGTGGCGATAAATGTCGGGGCAACGGCGTTTACCGTGATATTGTGGGGTGCAAGCTCAATCGCCAGCACTTTGGTGAGCAGCACCTGCCCGCCCTTGCTCGCGCAGTACGCGCTACGGTCTTCGATGCCCACGATTCCCGCCTGCGACGCGATATTAATGATCGCCCCGCCATTGCCCTGCCGCACCATCTGACGCGCCGCCGCTTGGGAGGCGAACACGGTGCTTTTCAGGTTCGTGTCGAGCACGGTATCCCAGCTTGCCTCGTCCACATCGAAGATGCCCTGCGGGATATTGACGCCCGCATTGTTGACGAGCAAATCGAGCCGCCCGTACGCCGCGACGACGGCATCTACCCCGGCGCCAATCGCGGCCACATCGCGCACGTCCATCACGACGGGCACGGAGCCGAGCCGCTGCGCGATAGCGTTTGCCGAGACGGCGTCTCGGCTCGTACCGACCACGGTTGCCCCAGCCTCACGCAAGGCATCGGCGATGCTCGCACCGATGCCCCGGCTCGCCCCCGTCACAAGGGCAACCGCGCCATCGAGCCGGAACGAGATGCTCACGCTACCACAACCGTTCGGAGGCGAGGCGTGCGCCCTCCACGAGGGAACTGAGCTTGGCCCAGCCGATGTCGGGGTCAATCGCCCCGAAGCCGGCAAAGGTGCCGAAGCCGCAGTCCGTGCCCGCGATCACCCGTTCGCGCCCAACGACGTTCGCGTAGCGGACAATGCGCTCCGCGACGAGTTCGGGATGCTCCACAAAGTTCGTCGTGCTATCGAGCACGCCGGGGACGATTACTTTGTCGTCGGGCAACGGGATGTCTTCCCAGACGCGCCACTCGTGCGCATGGCGGGGGTTGGAGGCTTCCACGAGCAGCGCGGCGGGCTTTGCCGACAGCACGATGCGCGCGATTCTGGCGAGGGAAATATCGTGCGTGTGCGGCCCCTCGTAGTTGCCCCAGCAGATATGCATCCGTAGTTGTTCGGCGGGCACGTTGCGCAGGGCGTGGTTCAGGGCTTCTACCTGTTCCTCCGCATGACGCAGAAAGGCGTCGTCGTCTTCGTCGCGGTAGCGAATGTGGCGGCCCATTGCGAGGTCGGGGCAATCCACCTGCAAGAGCAGCCCCGCGCCTGTGATCGCCTCGAACTCCACCTGCATCGCTTCCGCGAGGGCGTACAGGTAATCGTGCTGCGAATCGTAGTACTGGTTCGGCTGGAACACGGCGATCACGCCGGGGCTGGCAGCATTGAGAAAGCCTTCGACCGCGTGCCCGTCCGCCTGCCCCGCACTCGCGTTGGCTGCCGCGACCGCTGCCTGCATGTGGTCTATGTCTGTTTGCAGCGGCTCGGTATGCGCCATCGTGATTGGGCCAGTGCAGATCGGGCGCTGGTACTTCGGCGTCCCGCCCCCTTGCGCGAGTCGTTCGCGGAAGCGGGGGTAGTCATCGAGGTCTTTCGGCGTGGCGCGGGGCATCTCGCCAAGCGAGAAGCCGGAGAGGCGATGGCGAATGTACGTGGCGTAGCTGATCTTGCTCATCTCGCCATCGGAAACGATATCCAGCCCCACCACCACCTGCTTGGCGACCACCTCCAACACGGCGCGGCGCATCACGTCGTCAAATGCTGCCTGGTCCGCGAACTGCTCGGCGGAATCGGCCCGGTCTTGCGCGAAAAGCATGTCCACCACGTCCTGCGGGCGCGGCAGACTGCCCACATGCGTGGTCAGTATCCGGTCGGTGCTCCGTCTCATCGCGTGTCCTCCGTCAATAAAAAACATTGAACCGCCAAGACGCCAAGACGCCAAGAGCGCCAAGAAAAATATTTGTTATTCCCTCTATTCTCTTCTTAGCGTCTTGGCGTCTTGGCGGTTAATCCCCTGATCCGTTGAGCTTCGCCATCAGTTCGGCGCGCACCGCGTCGTAGTTTTCGGGCTTGACCATTTTGCCATTTTCGTTCGCGTAAAAGCCGTACTGGGCGGCATCACGTTCCACGCTGGGCGCCCAGTACGGGTCTTTCGAGGTAAAGACATCGTGCGGGTCGAGCACGGCGAAAACCCAGGCTTCGTCGGTGTCGTCTTTGCTCACCTCGAAGCCGCGCCACAGTCCGGGCGGCAGGGAGATGTAGTCCCATTGGCCCAGCACCGCTTCGCCGTCAACGGAGTCCGGGTCATTGCCCCAGTAAAACCGCCAGTGGCCACTGAGCACAAAAAAGGATTCCACGTAATCGTGCATGTGGTAGGCGGGGCCATTCCCCGGCTTTGCCTTCACCATGCCGATCTGAAACTTGTGCGGCGCGGTAATCAGGGCATCGAACTCCGGGTTTTCGCTGGCCGTGTCGCCGACAAGGGAGTAGTTCATGCGCTGATGTCCCGGCAAGATGCTGTCAATGAACATTACCGGGATGCCCCGCTGCTTCAGCGCGTCGAAGCGCACGATGCGGGCCGTTATTTCTTCATTCGATACCTGGGGATGCTCCATGCGGTACTCCTCCATGCGGGCCGTACCCGCTCCTCTCTCATCTCGTAACTCTCGTACGCGGGAGGGTAGCGCGGGGGGTGTCGCATGTCAATCAACTGCGTTGGGCCTTCCGGCGCACCGACGCCTGGAAGTATTCGCCCTTGCGAGTGGTAAAACCCGTGGCACTCCCTCTGCATATACCAGGCGCAACGCGAATGGTGTGAGGGAGGCGAACATGGTAACTGAGCAGGCAGGCACCGGAGACGGCATCGCGGTCACGTTTCTCGCGCAGGGCGAACAGGATGCCCTCGCGGTCGCGCAGCGCGTGGCGACATTCATCGCGGGGGCGCAACGCAGCCTCGATCTCGCGCTCTACGATATGCGTCTCTCGCCGCCCATCGCGGCGGTCTTCACGCGGGCGCTGGCCGAGCGTGCGGCGGCGGGCGTGCCGGTTCGCATCGCCTACGACGCCGACAAGCCGCCCCAACCCATGCTTGCACAGGGCGGCGATCCCGCGCCTCCGGGCACAGGCGCGTTCGTACAATCGCTCGGTTATCCCTTCCGGCGCATTGGTGGCCCGAAGCTGATGCACAACAAGTACATCTTGCGGGACGCACCGGATTTTGTCAGCCGCGATGCCGCGCCCGCCCCGCCGCTCCCGACCACTGCAGTCTGGACCGGTTCCACGAACTTCACCGACGATGCCTGGACGGTTGAGGAGAACAACATCCTCGTACTCGCCATGCCCGCGCTCGCGCGTGATTACGCCCGCGATTTCGCGGACCTCTGGCAGGTGGGCGAAATCGGCGATAGTGGCGACTTCGATACGTCCCCCGTAACGACGACATTCGGCGGCACATCGGCGAGCGTGCAGGTGCTTTTCTCACCGGGTCGGGGGCAGGAGATAGACCACCGCGTCGCGGACACGGTCGCTGGGGCGCAACGCCGTGTGCGCATCGGCAGCATGTTGCTCAATTCCGGTACGTTCATCAACGCGCTCACGCACCTGCTGGACGCGGGCAATGTGCCCGTGAGCGGCATCTACGACCGCACGCAGATGCAAGGCGTACTACCGCAATGGCAGTCCATTCCCTCGAATGTCTGGAAGATCGACGCGGTGCGGGACATCGTGCGGCGCACGCAACTGGTCGGCAAAAACACTACGCCGTACTCGCCCACCAGCCTGCACGATTTCATGCACGATAAGATTCTCGTGGTAGACGACACGGTGATTACCGGTTCATACAATTTCTCGCGTAGCGCGATGCAAAATGCCGAAAACGTGCTGTTTTTTGACTGCCCCGCGCTTGCCGACCGATACAGCGACTACATTGACCATCTGATGGCGAAGTACGCCAATGATAGCAGAGGCGACCTATGACCGACTGCCCTGACTCCGCATCTGACCCGACGCCTGCCATGTCTGCCCTCAACGATGGGCACCTGATGGATGGCATGATCCCAAACGTGACGCTGAATAAGGCAGCGCAACGGGGCGAGCCAACCGAGGACCGCAAGCTGCTCGCGGGCACGGTGGAACGCGCGAGCGACGCCGCGTTCACGCACAGCGACCCCTGGCGCGTGATGCGTATCACCGGTGAGTTCGTGCGTGGGTTCGATGAATTGGCGGACCTCGGCCCCGCCGTCACCGTGTTCGGCTCCGCCCGCACACAAGCGGACGACCCGATGTACGCGGCAGCGCAGGAGCTTGGCGGTTTGCTCGCGCGTGCGGGCTTTGCCACGATCACGGGCGGTGGCCCCGGCATTATGGAGGCGGCGAACCGGGGCGCGTCTGAGGCGGGCGGGGTCTCGGTGGGCGCGAATATCGAGCTTCCCTTTGAGCAGGGCATCAACCGCTACGTCAACCTGCCGCTGAACTTCCGCTATTTTTTTGTGCGCAAGACGATGTTCGTCAAGTATGCCGAGGGGTTTGTCTGCTTTCCCGGTGGCTTCGGCACGCTCGACGAATTGTTCGAGTCGCTGACGCTCATCCAGACGGGCAAGCTGGGCCGATTTCCCGTGGTGCTGTTCGGGCGGGCATACTGGCAGGGATTGCTCGACTGGATCGCCGGCGCGGTGCTCGATGAGCATAAGATCAACCCGGATGACCTCAAGCTGCTCACCGTCACGGACAGCGTTGCCGAAACCGCGCGCATCATGGTCGAGATGCACCAGTCGAAGCAGCGTACGGGTGAAGACGAACGCATCAACGATACGCAATGGGATCCGGACGTTGGGGGTGCGAGGCATTCAAAGAATACCGTGAGCGGCGGGCATTGACGCGCGGAAACCGTTAGGTAACGAGACGGGCCACGCCATTTCCCGATGCCCGCACACGCGACCGAGGACTGAGCGCTTTGCTCAGTCCTCGGTCGCGTGTGCGGGTCCCGCGTCACGTCACCGTGATGGTTTTGTCCCCGGTAAGTGTGCCTGTGCCTTGTTCATCGAACACCGTGATCCGGTAGTAATACGTGCCCGGCTGAAGATTCAGGCTGATCGTATGCCGGGAGCGATTGAAGCCGGCATTGTAGGGGTAGTCGCGCAACCCCTGCGGGTCGTCCGAGGAGCCGTAAAAGAGGCTACCGAACTGGTTTGTGTCGCCGATCTCGATAATCACCGACGCATTGCGGTCGGTGCCGAATGAGAAGACCACGGGGCTGCCTTTACGGTCCTGTTTGGGCGCAGTGAAGTCGTTGATCTTGATGGCGGTAGACACATCATTCGTGACCGCTTTGTTGAGTGTGGACATCAGCGCACGGTCGTCTCCGGCACTGGAAGTGGTGCCATTGTCGCCAAAGATCGAGACGATGCGGAAACGATAGGGGCTGACTGGCATGAGCGAGACCGCAGTGACGGAATGGTTGGTGCTGATCGGGTCGCCATTATCGCCAGTGCGCCAGCGGTCGTACCCCTCGCCACTGGGACTCGTCGGTAGATCCAGCCTGCCGTACTCGATGCGAGAGCGTGAGGCGACGTCGGTGGTCCAGGTAACGGTGAATGTCGTTGTCGTTTGCTTCGCAATCGAGAGGTTCGTGATGCGAGGCACGGCGCCCATCGTGCCGTCGTTTTTGTCGGCGGGAAGCGTCACGGTGCGGTCGGTGTCATCCGTGACGAGGTTCCCACTCGGATCGCGGCTTTGCGCCTTCCAGTGATAGGTTTTGCCGGCGGACAGGTTGCGGATCACGACCTGGTGGTCCACGCTGAAGACTTTTTGCAGGTTGAGATTTTGCTGGTTGTAATTGGTCGCGTCTTCCCCAAAGACGAGTTCGCTGCTCGCCGGCTCATCCGTAGCCCAGGTGATCGCGAAGGAGTTCGGTGTCGCGTACGCCACGACGGGCGCGGCCTTGAACTTTGGGGGTTGCGTATCCGCAGTCGTGGTCGCAGAAGCGGTCGTCGTAGTGGTTGCGGTGACGGTGGCTGTTGCGGTCGCAGTCGTAGTGGCGGTACCTGTTGCAGCCGCAGTGCCTGTGGCTTGCGCGGCGGCGGTACTCGTGGTCAGGGCGGCTGCCGTGCTTGTGGCGGCCGCTCCCGCCGGGGTCGGGGTGGAGAAAACACCGGGAGATAGATAGCGCCAGGTGTAGTAGTGCTGTCCGATGTTGCCGAACTCTACCTTGAAGGGGTCCGGGTTGGTCGGCGTGTACGTGAGAACTCGCCGCTCGAACGGCTGGATAAGCACGTCTTTCAGCGTCCCACCGACCTTCACGTTGGACCAGAACGACTCCGAAATCGCGAGGCCAATAGTCAGGAGACCGGCCTTGTTGCGGTAATCCACAAAGGCTTTTGGCACGTTGTGTGAGGTCGTGGTATCGAAGGTGGCGATGATCGTGTTTGGGTCAGCCGTCGCATTGGTAAAGCTGCCGAACGTGCCGTCGCCTTTCAGCGCTTTCGTTGCAGGGGCATTCGTGATGTTCGCCGCGTTATCGAGCAGGTTCGCCTTGTTCGCGTTGATGGAGGCATACGTGGGGCCGAGGTTGTCGGGGTCACCGGCTACGGGGATACCGGCGGGGGTTCCCTGGTCGAATGTGTTGTCACCCCGCTGGAGCCTGCCGGTGATTAATTCGGTGGCAAGCAGGCCATTTGTCACGCCGCCATCATTCTTTTTTTCCATACGGGCCTTGTCGAAGTACTGCACGAGGCGCATCCCGCCCGTCGCCTCGACATACGGTTCCTGCCTGCCATCCTGCGCAAGCGTGAGCGGACCCCAGAAATTGGGCGTAATTGCCTCACCCGTCGTCCACTGCTGTTGAAATGCAGGGTCAGCGAAGTTCGTCGCCGCGTTTGCGGGCACACTGAGCCATGCGGTGAACGCGGTGAGCGCCAGTGACGTGACTGCCAGGAGCCGCAAAACCGTGGCTCGTCCCGGTGATCGTATGAGACGCATCGCCCCCTCCTCCATGTCGTGTTCGGCTCACCACATACTACACGTGTATGTACGTACGGGTGAGTGTATCATATATGGGTGCGTTATGACAAGCCATAATCCCCATTCGGTCATGTGAGCGTATTTTACGTACCTTCCTTCGTCTCGTGCATTATTCCCACCGCACGACGAGTTCGTCGGGAGGAAGGCGCGGGCGACGTTTTGGCTCCTTCGCGGCATAACCGAGGGGGAACAGGGCGTGTGGCACGAGATCGGGGGAGAGATCGAGGGCGGCGCGTACTTCGTCGGGGCAGAATAGCGGCGCGCACATCCAGCCGCCGTCCAGCCCAAGCGCATACGCGGCGAGCAGCAGGTTTTCGGCGGCGGCTCCCAGGCTCTGCACCGCCATCGTGGTTTCGGCGGCTTGCCGGGCCGCGTCCGGATAACGGTCGAGGTCGCCCTCGTACAGGCAAAGAAGCACGAGCGCGGGGGCTTCGCGGATGCGCGCGTGGGAGTTCGCCAGCCGCTTTGCGACGACCGCCGACGGTTCGCCATCTTGCGCGAGTGTCTGTACCCAAGTCTCGCCCATCGCTGCCGCGAGTCTGGCCTTGCTTTCCGGCGTGGTGAGCACCGCGAGCCGCCACGGCATTGTGCCGTGAGGTGACGGCGCCCAGCGCGCGGCCTCGATCACCTTTTCCAGCAACGCGCGGGGCACGGAATCGGGCCGGAAGGCACGCACGCTGCGACGACCAGGAAAGAGCGCCTGAATATCGAGTCGCCGCGCCGGTTCCGTGCCGGGGTCTACCGCGTCCGCCTCCGCCGCCCAGAAGCGTGCTCGCGTTGGTGTCAGCGCGATCACGGGCTGGGCGTCAATCGCCATTGTGACGTACTGCGGGTATTTGCCGCGCAAGAGGGCAACGGCGGTGGCGTGTTCCGCCTCCCCCGGCGGAACGAGGCGCGCGTTACCATGCACGACGAGATGCGCGAGCGCCGTCCAGTCCTCCGCGTAGTCGTCTACCACGAGGGCGATGGCGGGGCGAGCAAGGAGGTTGCGCACGCGGGCGAGATCGGTGGGCGGCACGCTTTTCGGCTTCGCATCCAGTGCGGAATAGATCGTGACGCCGTCCGTGGCGAAGCAGAGGGGCACGACGGTTGGTGTGCCATCCGCGTTGACGGTAGCGAGGCGCGCGATGCGGTGCGCCGCGAGGTAGCGCCACATGCGGTCATCGAGCGGGGACGTGGCGGAAGGCGTCGTGGTCGCGGCAGTCATGGTTTCACTCGCTGCTTCATTCACTTGGCGGTGGGGCGCCCGTCGCAGCCGCGATTGCCGCCGCCACTTCGCTCAGATACGCTTTGTCCTTGATCTGCGTCGCCATGCGCCGCACCAGTGCCACGCACGCTTCCTCCGCACTCAACACGGAAACAAAAGGTGAAAACCACTCGCCCCCGCCCCCAAACCGCTCATACGTGGTTGCCTGCCCGACCCAGCGCCCATCCGCGCGATGCACCACGCGGTACGCGCTCTCCTTCGCGGAGCGGGGCACAACCGTCCAGGTCTCGTTATCGGTGCTGATCTCAACGGGCATCTCGTCACTCCTATAGGTGGGGAACGCGGCGGGTGCAACGAACGCGGAGAAGGCGGGAGTGAACGCTGTGACGGCACCACCGCGACGCACACGATGATAGTGTACACTGCGCGGCGGGGAGCGGCACGGAGGAGCAAACGGCAGATGGTTATTCTTACGGACGCGGCTACCACCGGTACGGTACTGACCGAGGATGAAGCGCGAGCGCTCCTTTGGGCGCACGTACCCGCCGGGGAAAACTGGGGCGCGCACTCGGAAACGGTGGCACGGACGGCGGGCATCCTTGCAGATGCGCTTGCGACAAGCGGCGCGGATATTGACCCGTCGCTCGCTCGCACAGGGGGATTGCTGCACGATATCGGGCGCAGCGTCACACATCATGGCACGGGGCACTGCTGGGAAGGGCAGCAAATCCTCCTTGCGATGGGCCAGCCGGTTCTCGCGCGCTTCTGTGTCACGCACAGCTATGCGGGCATGACGCCGGCGGAGGCGGTACGTGTCGGTTGGCCCGCCGCCGATTACCGCCCCCACATGTGGGAAGAAAAAGTTGTCACCATCGCGGACGGCCTGACGCACTTCGACCGCGTGGTTTGGCTCGATGAGCGCGTCGCTTCGGTACTCGAACGCTACCGCCATGCGGAGGGGACGCCGGATTACGCGATGCTCGCGGACATCGTGACGAAAAACCGCGCCCTGATGTCGGCGGTCGAGGCAGTCATCGGTCAGCCTGTTGAATCACTTGTGGGTGCGGAGCATCTGTGAACGTCAAGCGGCGGGCATTGCACGGAAACGATGAGGCGAATGGAAAACGGCGCGCAGAATCTGTCTGACTCGGTACTCGAAGCCCCGCGTGCGGGCGACCCGCACCCGGTGCTGTTCCTGTCGCCGCACTTCGACGACGTGGCGTTGTCGTGCGGCGGTATGGCGGCGGCGTGCGCCGAAACGGAAGGGGCGCACATCGTCACCGTATTCGGCGGCGTGCCGACAGCGGGAACACCGGAAACGCCGTTCGCGCAAAGCCTGCTCGCGGATTGGGGCACGCCATCGTTCGCGGCCGCAGTGCGCCTGCGGCGTGCGGAAGACGAGGGTGCTGCCCGTATCCTGGGCGCGTCCCTTGTGACGCTTCCCTTTGTGGACGGGGCGTTTCGTGGCGCGACGTACCGGGATTGGCCCGCGCTGCAAACCGTGCTTGCCTCGGCAGACGCCGATCTGCCTGCTCAGATCGCGGACACGGTGCACGCAACCGGTCTGCTCACGTCCCGAACCACGCTCGTCGGGCCGCTCGGTGTGGGGCGGCATGTGGATCATCAGGCGGTGTTCGCCGCCCTCGCGCTGCTTGCCCCTGCCGTGGCCTGTGTCTGGTTGTACGAGGACTTCCCGTATGCCGCGTGGCAAACAGACGCAGTGCGGAATCGCCTCGCCGCCGTTGGCCTCGCGGACGCTGCCCCGCAGGCGCTCGACATTGCCCCCTGGCTCCCGACGAAAATCCGCGCCATCGAATGCTACGCCTCGCAGGTGCCGGTACTGTTCCCCGATACCCCGATGCCCGATGCCGTTCGTGCCTATACCGAAGCTGTGGCGGGAGGCAACGGCGTGGCGGAACGGTTCTGGCTTCTCAGTAATGGGATGTAATACCAATGCGATGATAATGAGGCCGGCGTACATCGAGAAGAAAGATTATGTGATTGTATAAAAATGCGAGACGCACTCCGACGATTGCTTGAAGATGGCTGGCGACAGACCAGTCAGCGGGGCAGTCATCGTCAGTTTGAACACCTTGAGAAACCGGGTAAGGTAACGGTTTCGAGATCGTCATTCGACGATCTCGACCCGAAAACGTAGAACAGCATTCAGCAGCAGGCTGGATGGAAATAGCAAGGGGGCAGGAATGCACTACGCGGTCGTCATCACGGAATTACCTCACAACTATTCCGCGTATGTGCCGGATTTGCCGGGATGTATTGCGACGGGGAAAACGCTTGACGAGGTGCGGCAGAACATCCGTGAGGCGATAGAGATGCACATCGCGGCGATGCGGCGAGACGGTGATTCCTTGCCAGAGTACTCATCCTTTGGCGACACCGTTGCGGTGCCCGTCGCCGTTTCGATTGCGGGCTAAGGCTGTCGCCCATGTTGTCCATTATTGTCCATTACCGCATATGTGCGACGATGTGGGCTTTCGGCGTGTGGATGGAAGGGAGCGGCGCGATGTGGGGGAGTGAGACAGACGGGTCGGGTGACGTGCTGGCCGCGCTCTTATGCGGTGAGCGACGGCAGCGATGCCATCATGGTCCGCACACACGGCGGCAGAAGTACCTCGCGCGGATGCGGCGCAAGCAAACGCTCGACGCGGCTCGCGAGCGAGGGGAGATGCCCGACTCCCCGTCTTCGTTTCCGTTGCCGCCGTTGACGCGGGACGATTTGCAGGGCACGTTCGCGATGCGGCGGGAAGCCGAACTCACGGGTGCGCGGGCGAAGGAGCGCGCCGCCGAAGCCTTGCAGCATGGGCTGGAATCCGCCGCGAGCGTGCGCGACCGGACGATCAGCCTGTTTCGTCGGGGGCGGTTCAGCGACGCGATGCCGAACAGCACGTTTATCGGCGTGCCGTTTCTTGAAGACATACGCAACCTCGGCGGGCAGGACGTGGCCTTTGTCGGCGCGCCACTGGACGCGGGCACGACGTACCGCTCCGGCACGCGCTTCGGGCCGCTCGCGGTGCGGGGGGCATCGGTGCTCGGTGGCTCCTACAACCCCGGTCGCGGCGTGGAGTTGCACGAGATGCTGACGATGGTGGACGTGGGCGATATTCAGGTCATCCCCGCGAACATCGAAAAGAGCTTCGACCAGATCGCCCAAGCAGTCGCGTTCATTCACGAGCGCGGCATTTTTCCCGTGGTGATTGGTGGCGACCACTCGATTGGCTACCCCGATGTGCGCGGCCTCGCGCCATACGTAGACGGCAATATCGGCATCATTCACTTCGACCGGCACAGCGACCTGACGGAGTTTACGCTGGATGAGCGGATGCATGCCTCGCCCTTTTTTCACGCCACGAACATCCCCAATGCCCCCGCTACCAACCTCGTGCAGATCGGCATCGGTGGCTGGACCGGCTCGAAGCCGGGGATGCGCATCGCCCGCGAGCGGCAGGCTACGGTGATTACGATGGACGACATTGACGGATTCGGCCTCGACCGGATCATGGCGTACGCGCTGGAAGTGGCATGGCGGGGTGCGAAGGCCGTCTGGCTCTCGTTCGATATTGATGTGGTAGATCCCGCCTTTGCCCCCGGCACAGGCACGCCGGAGCCGGGTGGGTTGCTGCCCCGGGAGGTTTTCCAGATGCTACGGCATGTGGCCCGCGCGGGCCTCACCGGCATGGAACTGGTGGAAGTGTCGCCCCCGTACGATGTGTCCGACCTCACGGCGATGCTCGGTGGGCGGGTGATTATGGACGTGCTCGCGTCGCTGGTTCTCGCCCACAAGCTCGGCCACGCGCCCGCTCTCGGCCCCGCGCCGACCGCGCCGGAACCGGAGCCGGTACCCGAAGGGGGATAAGCGGGATGAGCGGGCACGCGGATGTGCGAATGTACGTCGCGCTCGCGGCACCCCCCTTGCGTGCATCCCCATTGAAACAGCCACGAACAGGAAGGATCACACGATGAACACGAGCGCCGATAATCAGCCGAATGCCGCGCGGCACGCGAAGTTCGCGGGGGACGCGACCGGGCACATCGAGGGGAGCGGCACACCCTCCATTGCGCCGGACGCACTTCCGCACGAACCACTCTCGCCCTCCGATACGATTGACAGTCCCCCACCGGCCTCGAATATTCACGAGGATGCGGGTTGGGAGCCAGAGCAGGAAGGTAGTTTGCTCGCTCAGGAGCGTGAGGGCGTGCCGCAGGGGGATGTGCCCAATAACATCCCCGAAAGCACGACCCGTACGCGCCCAAAGGCATAAAAGCGACGAGTGGAGCATCACCATGCATGTCCGCACGGTATCGCTCGTCATTGAAGCGTATGAACGGCGATTCGCTGCGGTATACTGCCAGCGGTGAATCGGGGAGTGCGTGCGGGCAGGGCGATGTCAGGACGACGACAGCGGGCAATTATCGGGGCGCTTGCGCTCATGGCGCTGCTGCTGATCGGCGGGGTATTCACGTTCGCGTTCAATGGCGCACCCCGGATTCCCGTCGCGCCGACGCAAGATGTCAACCCTACGGGGCGGAACGCGGGCACTCCCGGCGCGGATGATTCCGGCATGTCCGGTTCCCCCGGTCGTCCGCCTGATCGCCCCGGCAACGCGACATCGAGCGTTACTGTCGCCTCACCGACGCCCGCGCCACCGCAAGGCACCCTCGTCTACGAGCGCAACAGCGTGGTGTACCTGCTCGTGCTTGGCGGGCAGGAGCGCCAGCTTGTGCCTTCCGGGCGGTGGCCGAAGCTCTCGCCCGACGGCTCCCGCGTGGTCTTTATCGGTCGCGTCAACGGCTCCGAGGAGCAAATCCTCACGGTGGATACGATGAATACGCGGCAGTTTTCCTCGGTCACCGCTCAGGTGCGCAACCCCGCGTTGCCCATATGGTCGCCCGATGGGCGACGCATCGCCTTTCGTGCCGACGTGAACGAGACGAAAGAGTTGTTCGTCATTGACGCGGACGGCAGCAATATGCAGCAGGTCACGCATGGCGCAACGGTGACGGACGCAGCCACACAGCCAGTCTGGGCGACGGACGGCACCGCGCTGCTCTACAAGGATCAGGGCGATGGCGCATTTTACCGCATTCCGCTCACGGGGGGAATGCCGGAGCGCGTGCGGGCCGCCACGGGGGAACAGGATTTTCTCACCCCCTCGCCCGATGGCTCCGCTCTCGCCTTTTACCAGCGCGCGGGCACTGACCCCACGTATGCGCTCTATGTGATGGACGCCGCCGGGCACAATGAGCGCAAAGTAACGCCGCTCGACGCGACCGCGCCGCAACAACTCGGCTCGCTCGCCTGGGCACCAAACGGCAACGCGATTCTGGTCGCCAGTGGCGGTGCATTTGAGCAGGAGATCATCTCCTTGAAAGATGGCCGCGCGACCGCCGTGGTCGCCGTTGGAGCATATCCCTCGTGGATCGCCACCGAAGTGCAAGCAAAGTAGGCAGGGAAGTAGCTCCTCTCGTTGCGGGCATCACGAGTGCGGGCAACGCACAACATGGTGAAGCTTCGCTGGCCGCAGCCGTTCATATTTTTATTAGAGAAAATACATATAAACGCTTGCGTATTTTCCTGCCACGCCTTCATGTATCATTCTTGTTGCGGTGAGTTAATTATGTTAAGCTGTCGTCGTTGTCGGCGTGATCGCGCCGGGTAAAGGGGGCAGCGATGCGGCGTATGGCGAATCAAACGCGCAGATGGAAGCTGGCGGGCAGATTGCTCGTGGCGGCAATATTCGTGACTCTCTCTGCTACGGCAGCCACGGCGGCGCAAACGCCTTCCACGGCCCAGGTGCTTCCCACGGCTCAGGCCGTTCCCACGGCGCAAGCTGCCACCGTTGTCGTTCAGCAAACGGCGATGGGACAGAACGCCCCCTTCATGGATACGGGCTTTATGCCGGATGAAGGCATTGCACTCTGGACAACGGCCCCCGACCGCAGTGTCGCGGCATTGCCCGCGAATCAGGCCGACCGGCGTGGTATGATCAGCATGCACATTGCTTTCACCACCAGCGGCTTCTGGCAGGTGACGGCGCATGGGCTGGATTCCGGCAAGGAAGTCATCACGGCGTTCAACGTCGGCGGCACGACGGGCACGGTGAGCGCGACGTTAGCTGCTGTCGCAATACCAACGGGTACGATCACCACCCCGGCAGGCACGGTGGCGGTAGCGGTCAATCAGCTGGCGACGTTCACACGCGGGAGTTTCGCGGCGAGTGAGCCCGTCTCGCTCTGGACAACCGCGCCGGACGGCAAGACAACGGCGCTTGACGGAGCATCCGCTGACCGGAGCGGCAATGTCGCCGTGGTGGTCTCGTTTCCCACCAACGGCTACTGGCAGGTGACGGCGCATGGCCTGACGAGCGGCAAAGAGGCGATTGGCGGCTTTGCGGTCGGGACGCCTCTTGCCGTTCCGACTGGCATTCCAACAAGCACCGCTCCGCCAATCGTGCCCGGTACAGCAACAGGGATGGCTACGTATCCCACCTCCACGCCTATCCCGAAGCCGCCCGTACCGTGAGGTATCGGGGTCAGTCGCGATCCCTCCGCCAGACGGGCCGGGTTCGCTCCTCCTAATCCGCCTGCGTTATCTATGGTCGCTGTCAGCTTAGGCTATCCGGTCGAACCTATCGGCGCTTGTCGTGATCGCTTCCCACCGGTCAAGCATCTTCTTTATTTGGCTCGAAAGCTGTCCTGGTGCTGCGTGTGCCCTCCCCGGCGGCGAGGGAGACGCTGGGGATCAGGGAGAAGTCACCGGGGCATCACTTGGCTGGGGAGATCGCCGCCTTGAGGACGTCCCGCAGGGGTGTCGGCGGTCGGCCGATCAGGCGAGCGAGCGTTGGGTCGGCCGGGGCGAACTCACCCTGTCGGCTCGCGACGAAGAGACCCAGGAGCATATCGGCCACCGGCTCGGGGAGGCCGTGGGCGATCAAGCCGGCCCGATACTCCGCGTCCGACAGCACGACCCGGCGGATGGGGCGGCCCGTTAGCTCCGAGGCGATCGCCGCGACGCCGGCCATGTCAACCGCCCCGGAACCCGTGAGGGCGGGGGTCACGCCCTCGAGACCCTCCTTCGTCAGGGCGATCGCCGCCACCTCGGCGAGGTCGGCGTGGGCCGTCCAGGCGACTGGCCCGTCCTCCGGCAGGGCTAGCTCGCCCGTCTCGAGGGCGGTGCCGAGCAGCATGGCCGCCGACGCTGCGTAGAAGCCGTTGCGCAGTGCCGTGAAGGCCACGCCTGAATCCCGAAGCATCGCCTCGGTCGCGGCGTGGTCGGGCATGGGGGGGAAGGGCGAGGCCGGGTTCGCGCCCATGTGGCTCGTGTAGAGGATTCGGCGGACACCGGCCGCCTTGGCCATTTCGATTGCCGTGCGATGCTGGCGGACTGCGGTCTCACCGATGGCAGCGCCTGACACGATGAGCACCTGCGACGCTCCCGCGAAGGCGTGGGAGAGGCTCGCGGCGTCGTCGAAGTCACCCCGGCGGACGCGGATGCCCCGCTCCTCCAGTACCCGTGCCTTCTCCAGGTCGCGGACGCTCACGCCGATCTGCGCGGCGGGAACACGTTCGAGTAGCCGCTCCACAATTGCCCGGCCGAGCTGGCCGTTGGCTCCGGTAACGATGATCATGGTACCGCTCCTATCCCGTGTTTCTCGTATCGCTCTGCCGACCTCACCTGTTGACATCGATAACACTATCACGATACCGAAGATAGCGCAAGATACGATAACTAATTGGTGTTATCATTGGTAGCGAACGCATGATGTGGGGTAGTATGTCGCGGCGGAGTGGGGAGCGGTAGCCCTCTGAGGTGTCCTGAACGGGATGTACCCGCAGCGACACGCGCCGGTACTGCAATGACAGTACCGTTCGACACAACTGCCAGACCGACCCGTCGTCGGTATGCCACATTATGGGGATGTGTGACCTGCATCGCCACGTCCCGATGTGTTGGGAGGACCCTTGGATACCACCGATGAGATGCGGAATACCATCAATGGCATGGCTGGCGCGTCGCTGAGTCCCCGCGACCGAATCTTGCAGGCCGCTACGGCACTGCTGGCCGAGGGCGGACGGGAGGCGGTCTCCACGCGTGCGGTCAGTGCCGCTGCTGGGGTACAACCCCCAACGATCTACCGCCAGTTCGGTGACATGCGGGGCCTGCTGGACGCGGTCGCTAGCGACGGGTTCGCGCGGTACGTGCGGGCCAAGACCGCGCGGAGACGCACCGGGGATCCCGTCGCGGACTTGCGTGAGGGGTGGAACCTGCATATCGGCTTTGGCCTCGCCAACCCGGCCCTCTATGCGCTCATGTACGGCGACCCGCAACCCGGGGCTATCCCTCCCGCAGCCATCGAGGCACATGAGGTCCTGGAGCAACTGGTGCGGCGCGCGGCCGAGGCTGGCCGACTGCGCGTCGACGTGGACAGCGCGACGCGCATGATCGCCGCCACCGGTACTGGCGTCGTCCTCACGCTCATTGCCGCCGGGGACACGGGCCGCGACCTCGCCCTGTCTCACATGGTGCGCGAGGCAGTCCTCGCGGCCGTGACCACGGACGTAACCGCCGATGAGGCACCCGCGCAAGCTGGAGGGGGCCGCGCCGTCAGCCATGCCGTTGCCCTCAAAGCCCTGCTACCCGAGGCGTCGGCCGCCTTCACATATGCCGAGCGCGACCTGCTCGCGGAATGGCTCGACCGGCTCGTCTAGAGGCATACTACATTGGAAGCACGCCCCGGGACACCCCTCCTCTGCGAGGAACGACCGATGTCACTGCGGTAGACGCCAGTTTGCGAGGGGGTCAGTTGCCTACTTCCCGGTATCCACCCTCGCGTACCCCAAGCTCGTGTCTCGAATACACCCTTTTAGCCCAACGTGCTCAGGTAAATGCTATTGAATAACAGGCGATAGGTGCCGCGCGCCTGGGCGCGGAACTGGGGGCGAAAGCCGATAAGCACGGCCCGCCCCTGCCCGACGGGCGCCTCCACCATCGCCGCCTGCCCCTGAATGCGCTCTGGCCCGAGCATCCAGCCGGAGAGCAGCGGGTTGCTCATCGGGTAACGGGCGACGGCCTGCGCGTTGCCATGCACCGCGAACGCGGGGCTGTTCATAAACAACGCCACGCTTTCGCGTTCAAGCCCGTACGCGAGCGGGTGGTTCGGTTCCAGCAGCACGCGCGCCATCGAGCCGGGGGAGTAAAACTCCTGTGCAGTCGTGCCTTCCAGCACGTTAGTCACGGGCAGATAGCATTGTTTGATCGCTACATCGCAGGCGCTATCGAGGGCAACCAGGGTGCCGCCACCGTCCACGAACCGGCGCAGGTTCGCCGCGCCGAGTTCGCCGATGCCGCCTGTGTACTCCGGTGGGTAATCACCGGGGGCGTTGCCTTCGGTGATCATTTTCGCCGGCATCGCGGGAAGTACAATGCAGGAGTAACGCCCGCGCAGGTCGCCCTGCCGCAGGCCGCTGTCCCGCAGGGCGTCGTAGAGAAAACCGTACTCTTCGAGCACGAAGCGCGTCCAGCCCTCGTCAATCGCGTTGGCCCACCAGGGGCGGTAGAGGCCGACGCGCGGCTGCCGCAGATGGCGGGACACGGACGGCAACCGCTCCACCGCCGCCGCGCGTACCCCGGCCTCGACCGCCGCCCGTCGTACGTCCGCCATCTCTCCACTCGTGACGGCAACGATGTATGCGCCCGTGGCGAACTCCTCGCCGCCGCCGCGCACGGGACCGAGGGTGCGGCGCACGTCGCGCCCTTCCGCGAGCAGGTGGTTCACGAGCTTCACGCTGCCGTTGGTTTCCGCGCCGATCACGAGGCCCACGGTGCCCATGCCGCGCACCGTTCCGGTATGTGGTGGGATCAGGCCTGTTACCGGCGTGATCGCGGACTGCACGGGCGAATGCACCGCGACGGCCTCCACGCCCATCTGCAACGGCAGGGAATGCGCGGTGATGTCGTAGGGCGGCTTTGGGGGGCCATCGGGGTAGAGCCGCAAGTCCGGGTAGCGTTGGGGTTCGAGCAGCGTTTTCGCATACGCGCCGTACGGTTGCGCGAGCGGCACGACGTAGGAATCCGCGGGGTAGGTGACGCCATCCGCCGTGAAGGCGCGGGACGCCCGATGCACTTCCACGCCGCCGCGCTGAAGTACCTGCACCATCTCGACCGCCGTGCCGGGGTCGCGTTGCTGCGCGGGAACTACGAACGCGGCAGGCGTGCCTGCGTGCTCGACCGCGCGGCGCGAGAGGGCGGCGAAGTTGCCGAGCCATTGGTCGCGGTAGCGTGCGGCGTGCGTGAGCAGGGCATCGGCGCTGATGCGGTTGTACGCCACGATGTCCGCGAGCGTCCACTCGCCCCCCGACCACGGCATTGGATGACTGTAGCTGGCAACACGGGGGTCGAAGCCCCGCCCGACGCGCAAGTCTTCCTTTGCAACCGTGATCGGCGTGGCGATGCGGCAACTCGCGGCCTCACTGAGGATGCGCACGCCGCCGTGGTAGTGCTGATAGGCGCGAGAAGGCGAGTAGGCATCGAAGATGATCCCCGTAGCGACGCCCGTTTTGCCGTGGGCGGCGAGGGCTTGTGCCATCGTCGAGCCGAGCACGTTGATCTCTTGCGAGAGAATCGGGTCCACATTGGGGTCATACGGGTCAATAAAGGGCGGCACGAAGTAGCGCGGGCCGTCCGTCATCATCTGGTGCAGGTCATACACGATCTGCGGGTGCCAGACATTGTGAATCTTTTCTACCGCCAGCCGGTTCTCCACCTGCGTGAGCATGAACCAGTCGCGGTTGTTGTCGTGGCCCGTGTAGGTCTGGTAAATCTGCGGCGGGGCGCTGCCTTCGTATGGGGTGTCCAGGGTGCGCGTGTACCAGTCGTGGACGAGGTCCCAGCCATCCGGGTTGAGCGACGGCACGAGCAGCAGGATCACATTATCGAGGATTTGCCGGGTGAGCGGGTCGTCGCGCGTGGCGAGATCATGCGCGAGGCCGAGTGCCATCAGCGTCGCGCCCACCTCCGTCGCATGGATCGTGCAGGTCACGAGCGCGACCGTTTTCCCGGCCAGGATGTCGCGCGCGGTCTGGTCCGCGTCCACTCCACGCGGGTCTGCGAGGCGGGCCTGAATCGCGCGGTACTCATCGAGGCGTGCGTGCGTCTCCTCACTCGTAATTACGGACAGCAGAAAGGGGCGGCCTTCGGTGGAATTTCCCAGCACTTCCGTGTGGACACGCGGCGAGTGCCTGCCAAGCAGGTGGAAATATGCGGCGATGCGTTCCCACGACGCGAGGTGACGGGCAGCCCCCGGCTCGAATCCCAGATGCGCGGCGGGTGTCGGGATCGCGCTCGCGCCAGTGTCATGCTCCGGCGGGGTCGTAACCGTCATGCAATACTCCTTATGCGTCGAGGGAACGATTGTTATCGTATAGGAGCGTATCGCAGTGCCACGCAATGGGCAATGCGTTCGGGGAGAGTTTTCCTAACCCCCGGCCCCTTCCCTCGAAGGGAAGGGGAGGGTGCCATTGCAATATGCAGGCGTCTGGGGAATATCGAAGCATTGCAGTACGTCACCCCTTCCTTTTAGGGAAGGGGTCGGGGGTTAGGGCATCCGTTTACGGATTCTTCACACCTATTTTCTTGACGGGGACGATTTTGTAGATTATCGTCAATGTGCATCGGTGGCGAGAAACGCAGGGCAGAAAAGTAGGCGGGCACATGGGCACAAAAGTGGGTGGGAAACGGATACCGGTGCGGTGGCGGATTGCTTGGGGCATCGGGAGTGTGCTGTTTGTACTGACGGCACTGACGTGGCTGAATGCCGATCCGGTAGAGGCGTGTGGCGTCCGATGTGGCGGGCCACATCCGACGGCCCGGCCCGCGCGACGCTATGTTCCTCCGCGCCCGTTTCAGAAACCGCCCCAACCGGCCCCGCCCAAACCTGCCGCCCCTGTTGCGAAGGCCGCGCCGACGCGGGTAGCGACCGCGCGCCCCGCCCCTCTTGCCCCGACGGCTACTCCCCGGCCTGCAACCGCGACGCCCGCACCCGCCGCGCCGCGTGCCGCTGTAGTCGTTCCCGCTCCCCGGCTTGCCGCTGTCGGTGGGAGCGGGGGGCCTGCTCCTGCTGCACCCGCCGTCCCGACGGCGACCGCCGTACCGCCCACGCCCACTGCCATGTTGACCGCAACCGCCGTACCCGGCCCCGCGCAAGTGACGACCGCCGCACCGCCGGTGTCCGCCTCGGCCCAAGTCAATTACCTCGTGCAGTTTTATTCGCTCAACGACAGCCGTAACGCGCCGAAAGACATGAAGGACGTATTGCTCGCCAACAGCTTCCGCCCCGCCGCGCGCCCGGAACCGGGCGCCGTGGCGCTCTTTCTGCCCGCCTACTTCAAGAATGCGAATGGCTACGACGGAATGAAGCAGGATGGCATGATCGGCGTGGTCGCGGGCATTGATACGGAAACGGCGACCACGTACCGTCTCATCGTCCATACCGCGATGGACGCCCCACCCGTGGAAGCCGTACCCGCGCAGTCGGAAGACAACTTCGCCAATGTGTACGACGTGGCCGTGGGGCCGTACGGCAAGGGGCAGGTGTCCGTTTTCTACTTCACGCGCTGAATGAATCCTTCACATGTATGACGCGATGCCACGGCGAAATGCGATAGCATCGCCGTTTTCGAGGCCAGAAAGCGCCTCCTGTAAGGCGAATGTACCGATATAGAAGGCGATTCGCGCTTCCCACGCTCGCGCTTCTCCGTACGCCGCATACAATGCCTCCCGAAATGCCGGCCCGTAACCCGTGAGGGCAGCGATATCTACGGCGGGATCACCGAGCGCCGCCTCACTGAAATCAATCACCCCCGTGATCGTTTCCCGTATGGAATCGTACAGGATGTTCGAGGAGCCGAAATCACCGTGGCGCAGGACAGGATGCCAGATGAAGTGCGCCGGGGTATTGAGAAACGCCGCGAAGTGGTTACGGACGGCATCGCGGGCGTCCGGGCGCATAGAGGGGAAAAGCAGGCGACGTACCTGTGCGTACATCTCCGCCCATTGATCGCGTCCGTCCGCAAGTGGCACCCCCTGCGGTAGCACATCGGGAGGAATCGCGTGTAGCGCGCGGAGAAACGCCGCAAGCCGCGCTGCGGCCGCGTGCCGTACCTCGGCGGAAAGCGCGGCAAAGGTGGCACGCCCAAGCGGTTCACCAGGCAACAGAGGATAGCCGGTGAACGAACGGCCCACGGGGGCGTGAAGGTCACTGGCGTACGTTGGGTCGGGTATGGGAAGGGGCACGTACCCGCAGATTGCCCGCAGCAGTGCTATTTCCCTGTGCATTGTGGTGATTCCTACAGGGTAGCGAGGGAAACGAAAAACTACCGCGTCGTTCACGATCAGCGCGGTGTTGTTCTGCCCGCTCGTCGCGATACGTACCGAGCGTACCGTGAGGTCGGGGTATTGCTCGTGTAGCACTGCAAGAAACGGCGCTGCCTGGCCCCGCGCGTCCGTATCCATTTTAAAAGGAACTCGACGGTTCGGGGGCGACGGGTGCGCCGACGATCATGCTCGTCTGCGCGGCAAGCGTGGCGAACAGGCCGGGGCGCATCCCGTACGCGGCGGTGGCGGGTTCATCGCTGCGGCGAATGCAGTCGAGAAAGTGCGCGATCATCACGTCGTAGACATCCAGCGAGGGGACTTGCACGGTGCGCTCGCCGTCCTGCGTCGTGATCGTGATCGCGCCCGTGCCATCCGTGCAGACCGCGCCGTGCGACCCGAATACTTCGGCGCGCACGCGCAACCCCGCCGACGTGTGCGCGCTATAGCTTTCCGAGAGCGTAGCGACGCAACCATATTCGCAGCGCACCACGGCGACACTCGTATCGTCGCCTTCCAGTTCGGGCAGGTTCGTGCGGGTCGCGGCGGCATACACTTCCTGAATTGCCGCGCCACCCGTGAACATACGCACCGTCTCGATGTCGTGGATGCCGCCGCCCCACATCGCCCCGCTCGCGGGGTCTGTCAGCGACCAGGGGCGGGCGCGCAGCATCTCGTGGCGGTGCTGGTCGCGGGCGATGCGGATGAGGTAGGGGATGCCGATCTCGTCCGAAAGGATCATGTCCGCCATTTGCAAATAGACGGGATCGAAGCGGCTTCCTTCCGCGACCATTGCAAGGCGACGGACACGGGCAGCGGCGCGAATCAGGGCATCCGCGTCCTCGGTGCTTGTCGCGAAAGGTTGCTCGATGATGACGTGTTTACCGGCTTCCAGCGCCGCGAGCGCGATGGGAATGTGCAGGCTATGGGGCACACAAATGCTGACTGCCTCGATATCCGCGCGGTTGAGCGCCGCGTCGAGGTCCGTGGTGGCGAGTGTGGCTTCCCACTGGTGGCCACGGGCGGCGGCGACAGCGGCATTGCTGTCCACGACCGCGAGAACGCGCGCGAGGTGGGGACGGAGGCGGTAGGCGGCGGCGTGTCGCTCCCCCGCCCACCCCGCGCCGACAATTGCTACCCCGATTGCTGCCCCAGCCGTTTCCGTGCGTCGCATCGCTGACCCGCCCTCGTCTATCCGGCTCTGAATACACGCCGCCCGTGTGTACGCTTGCAACGGCGTGGGGGCGCATCTTCTTCCGGGCGCGTCAGATGCGCTCCCCCGCGAGGAGCCGGGGCATGATCGCGGCGAGAAAGGCGCGCGTGGCACGGGCGGGGTGCGTGGGCGTGACGGCGAGGTCGCGGGCGCAGCGCAGGAGGTCGGGCGCGCTGTCTATGTCGTACCAGGGGGGAATGGAGGCGAGGGTGAGACCGGCGTCATGCGCGCGCGCGGCAGTCTGCGCGAACACGGCGGGCGTGCTCCACGCGATGCCGACGAAGAGTTCCGGGCGTGGTTGGCGCGTTGCGACGAGGTAATAACCACCGTCTTCGGCGGGGCCGAGGGCCACATCCGCGCCCGCGTCGAGTGCGGCAAACGCGGCGGTAATGTGCGCGGGCGGGAGTGAGGGCAGATCGCTTCCTACAAGTGCCACCTGCCGCGTCCCCCCCGCGAATATGCTCGCCATCGCCGCGCTCATCGCCGCGCCCACATCGCCGCTTTCAGATGCCGAAAGGGTACGCATTGGGGGCGCGAGATGCTCACCAAGTGCGGCACGGATCGCGTTTCCGGCCCCTGCCGGATGGAACAGGATCTTTTCGCAGTCTGGCACAGCCTGCCCGATGGCGAGCATGTCCGCAAGGGAAGCCGCCGCGAATGTCGCCGCTTCTTCCGGGGTCAGGGGCGGCGTGAGGCGCGTTTTTGCCACGCCTGCTACGGGCGCTTTCGCCAGCACGATAAGCGCTCGTGCCCCCGCCTGTATTCCCATTTGCGCGACCACGTCTGTTTCCCCCCGGTCGCCATCGCCGTTATCACCGCCATCGCCGCATTGTACTCACGGATGTATACGGACGAAAGTGTCGCGCGGATCGGCGTGATGCGACCGGGTGGTACGCTGTGTGTGCGGGACGAAGCGACGATGGCGAAGGAGACGGTATGCGTGGGGCGATGAGCATTGGGCGGGGCTTTCTCGTGGCGGTAGCGCTCGGCGTGATCGCGGCGGTGGCGGCGTTTTTCGGCGTGGCAGCGGTGACGGATCAATTGCCGCTGTTCGTGGGCGCGGCGTTGGGCGCGCTCGTGGTGGTCACGCTTGGCATCACCACGCTCGCCACGCTCGGCCTCGCACCGGCACGCGCTCGCGCGCAACGCATCGGCGTGCCCCTCGTGACCACGCTAGCGGTGTGCTTTGCCGCAAGTGTGACCCTGTTCAACCCCTTGCCGTTCACCAGCCCCGGTGCGCAACCCGCACCGGGAATGCAGTACTGGGACTTGCCGACCGGCTCCCGGCTCGCATATGTGAAAGTCCCGGCGGTGGGAATGCCGAAAGCGACGCCGATTGTCTACCTGCATGGTGGCCCCGGTGCGCCGGAACTGCGTGGTGACACACAGTACTTCGGGCGGCTCGCGCAAGACGGCTACGATGTCTATCTGTACGATCAGATTGGCGCCGGCAACTCGCCGCGCCTCGCGGACGTCACGCGGTACACCGTCGCGCGGCACGTCGCCGATCTGGAGGCGGTGCGGCAGCAGATCGGCGCCGACCAGGTAATTTTGATCGGGCAATCGTGGGGCAGCACGCTCGCGGCGGCGTACCTCGTGGCGCACGGGGAGCATGTGGCGAAGACCGTGTTTTCTTCGCCCGGTCCGGTATGGCTGGATGAGGTAGAGACCCAGGGTGGGGCGAACACGGGCGACCGCTTGACGGACGCCCAGCGTCAGCGCGTGAACGATGTTTCATCGCGCCCGCGCGCCGTGTTCGACGCGCTCCTGTTCGGGACGAACCCGCGCGCCGCCCATGCGTTTGCCAGCGACCGCGAGATGGATGCCTTTTTCGATGCCGTGCTTGACCGCTCGAAAGCCGCCGCGTTTTGCGATGTCAACCACCCGCCCGACTTGCCCACGAGCGGCACCGGCTACTACGTGAACCGGGAAACATTCGCGGACGGCGCGCGTGTACCCGACCCGCGCCCCGCGCTCCGTAGTGTGCAAACCCCCGCCCTCGTGCTCAAGGGCGGGTGCGATTACGTGGCGTGGCACTACGCGGAGGAGTACCGCACTCTGCTGCCAAACGCGACCCTCGTGTACCTGCCGAACGCGGGGCATAAGGCGTACTACGATCAGACGGAAGCGTATTTTGCCAGCCTGCACGCCTTTCTGCTCGATAACCCCCCGCCGATCCCGCCATACACCGGCATGGAGCCGCCACCTGACTACACGGGTGTGCGCTGACGTACCGAAGCGTTGGCAGGTACAGGGGGAATGGCGGGCAAGAAAAGGCTCTGAACGCGGCGATGCGCCCAGAGCCAGGGAGGAAAGGAGGGGATCGAGGCGTCGTGGAGGCGAGGGAGAATGGAGTGCGGCAGCCAGCCCGTGCGTCTCATCAGGTAATACGCCCTCCATACCCCAGCGGATCACCGATACGGCGTTGAATTTCGCCCATCTGACCGCGCGAAAGCGTACTCCATTTCCTGCACGTAGATTGTAAATGACGGTGTACGGGACCACCACGACTGTTCTTAAAAAGGCGGGGCAGTCCGGGCGTAAAAACTGGGACAAACCATATCGGGAATGGCTTCCCAATGCGGTAAATGCGCGACGAAAACTTTGACGAAATGGCGTTCGAGGGGTATACTACAGATGCGAACACTTATTCTGTGCGAGTGACCGTTTCGCCCATGTGGACGGGGTAAAACCCGGAGGGATAGACCCATGATGACAACCGCCACGAACCTGATGTATCTCACGCCGGAAGCGCCCCCGTCGCGCGGAACGCTGCCCGTCACGCTGTCCGAAGCAATCTTGCGTGAGCGGCTCGACCCGAAAATGGTTGCCACGCTTTTTGGGGCGATGGAAGACACGGAGGCAGTCTGCATCCTCTACCGTCGGCCCGACGGGCAGATTTCCGCCCGTGTGGTCTGGCCCGACCGCGTCTGGGTCACGGACGACCGCCACGTTGCCGTGCGGGGATACGATAGCCGCCGTGGGGCCGTGCGCACCTTTCGCTGCGACCGCATCGCGGACGCGCACATCATCGAACCATGAGCCGGGAAATGGGATTTTTACCACAGAGACACAGAGGGCACAAAGAAGATCGAGAGGAAAATGGATGTATTGTTTTTCCCTTTGTATTTTCTTCGTGTCCTCTGTGCCTCTGTGGTGAATGCATTTCCCCGTTTTCAGTCGTGGCCGATTACGATCATGGTGATCGTGTTTTTCACGCCAGGGACGCTTTGCAGGTCACGCACGACGACGCGGCCGATGTCCTCGATGCTTGTCGCCTCGACCACTGCCACGAGATCGTGCGGCCCCATCACGAGGTCCGCCTGCGTGACCCCCGGTGTGTGCGCGAACTGTTCTCGTACTGTCTGTCCCTTGCCGACTTCGATATCCACAAAGATGTAGCCGCGTGCCATCGCTCACCCCCTCGTCGTGACTGTCGCGTTCCGTAATTGCCATGTTGATGCATGTCGTGCAAGGCTGCCCACACTGCGCGGGTAAAAGGGCCGGGCAGCATTGCAAAGGGCTTCATGGCACCGCCTGCGGGTAAATGCGCAAGGCATTTTCGCGCAAGATCGCACCGGCGATTTCCTCCGCTTCCCCTGCCGCGACGATGCCGTCTTCTACATATCCGTGAAGCAACCGGGCAATTGCCCATCGCCAGACAAATACGCCGAACCACTGGAACTCCGGTTCCATGTGCCCGTCTGTGGAGGCGAGTAGTTGGCTCGTGGGCGTCAGTTCTAACGCTTCCGCGAGGATATTTACGGCGCGTGGTCCGACGATGGGGATCGTGAGGCCGAGGTCTACGTACACATTCGGGTAGATGCTGGCGAGGTAGCCTGCGTGCCGGTGGTACGGGTAGCAGTGCAGGAGCACGAGCGGTACGGCGCGGAAGGGTTCGTGTGCATAGACCGCCCGCATCAGTGTGGGGTCATTCTCGTGCATCACGATGTCGTCGTCCCCGAACGCGACATGAAACTGCATCGGCAGCCCCTGGGGTGCAGCGGCTTCGAGCGCGGCCCAGACGATGGCATCCACGAGCGGCTTCGCGGCGATCCGCCCCTTGCCGGTCGTTGCCGCTTCCTGCGCGCGCGCGTACGCGACGTTTGTTTCTCGCCGGTGGGCCGCCACGGGTGGCACGATAGCGAGGCCGGAACGGTAGCCCGCGATGCTCTTCAGTGAGACGATACCGCGCGCCGGGGCCGCCGCGATCTCCTGTGTCAGGCGATGCAGCGCATCGTCCAGCACGGCGCACTCCGCGAAGCAGCCCTCGATAAAAGTTTCGACCCGCAGCACGCGCCGCACGGGCCGCCCGATCAGCGCCGCCCACTCGTCTATGGTGTAGCACTGCCCCTGGGCGAACAGGTCGTCCGCGTAACAGACATCGAGGTTCGCGGCGTCCGCGAGCAGGCGGTGATACGCGACGGCATCCGCGCCGTTGCGGGCAGCGAGTACTGCCTGCTCATTGGGCGCGACGCCGAGCAACGCCGCCAGTTCGCGCACCATCCAGTGGTAGCCAAGCTGGGTCGGCAGTTGCGTCTGCCAGACCGCAGGGATTGACGCTTCGGTGAAGGGGCGGCGGAACTCGTCGAGTGGGATCGCGTGCGCGCGCCGGTAGGGTTGATGGACATGGTGATCCACGAACGGCACCGACGCGATGTGTGCCCATAGCTGATCTGTAGCAGTCATACCACTCCTTTGCGACCGCGCATCACGCCCATTCGCCGCTCATTGTGATGAGTCGCTCGCCGTGGTTTGCGCGCTTTTCAGGTGGCCGAGCGCATGGTTGGTCATGATCTTTACCAGCACCTCGGTCGTGATCGGGGTCTCACCCACGAGGGAAAATACCGTGGTGCGCGCAAGTTGCGCGTCACTGAGTTGGCGCACGGTTTGCGCCGCTTCGTCACCCTGTTGCCGAAGCAGGTCGCGCGTCGTCTCCGGCATGTAGTCCGCCCATTCGCGCGCTTGCTGGGCATTGCGCTCGTGGACCAATTCCCAGGTGATCTCCGCAGGCAGGGGTTCGCCCGCCGCCGCGCGCTCAACGAGCGCGCGATGCGCCCCAAAAATCCACGCAATGTGATGGCACACGACGCCGACCGGCCACCCTTCCTCTTGCGTAACCGCGCGCCAGTCTTCCACCGGACATTGGTCAACAAACGCAATCACCGCGTCGTTCGCCTGCGTCAACCGCCCCGCCAGTATTGCCGCTCGCTCACTACCCGCACGCATCGGTGTTCCCTTTCACGCCCCGCGTATCATACTCAGGCACGTTCAAAGTAAACGTCCCGCTCCCATTCGCTCACCTGCCGCTCGTAGCGGGCGAGTTCGTCCCGCTTGACGCGCAACCATTCGGGGCCGCATACCGGGCCGAGGGCGTCCATGATCGTTGCATCCGCTTCGGCGGCGGCCAATGCCTCGCGGGCGGAGCGGGGCAACAACGGGATGCCCTGCGTGGCGAGGGCGTCCGCATTCAGGTGGCCGAGATCGCCATGTGCTTCGGGGCCGGGATCGAGGCCGCGCGTCAGGCCGTCTAGACCGGCGGCGATCAGGGCGGTGAGGGCGAGATAGGGGTTCGCGGTGTGGTCTCCGGCGCGAAACTCGATGCGTCGGCGGGCCTTTCCCGGCACCCGGACGAGCGCGGCGCGGTTCCCCCGCCCGTACCCGACATGCACGGGCGCCCATGATGCGGGTTGCAGCCGCTTGTATGAGTTCACGGTGGGTGCGAACACGCCACATAGCGCGGGCGCGTGGGCAAGCACGCCCGCCATAAAGTGCGCCAGTTCGGGCGAGAGGCCAACCGGCCCGTCTCCCTCAGAACGGCTCACACCGCCGTCCGCGTCCCAGAGCGAGAGATGCACATGCACGCCGTTGCCCGCGAGGTGGGCGAAGGGCTTGGGCATAAAGGTCGCGGTCAGTCCCTCGGCGCGGGCGAGCGCCTTGACCGTCTCGCGAAAGGTTACGAGATCGTCTGCCGCCTTGAGTGGAGGCGCATGGTGCAGATTGATCTCCATTTGTCCACTGCCGAACTCGCCCCCCATCCCCACGGCGGCAATGCCCTGCGCGGTGAGGGCCGCATGGATACGTTCGAGCAACGGGGCGTACATCTCCAGGCGGTCTACAGAGTACATCGGCGCGGTATCCGCCGGGACGTATGCCCCCGCCGCGTCCTTGCGGAACAGCGTGAACTCCGGCTCGAAGGCGACTTGTGCCGATAGTCCCCGCGCCGCGAGCCGGGCAAGGGCGGCATTCAGTTGCCCGCGCGGGCACCCCTCCCACAACACGCCGTCTTCCGTGTGCAGATAGGACAGCACGCGCCCGATGCCCGGTTGATAGGGCACGGGGGCAAACGTGCCGGGGTCGGGCAGGGCGATGAAGTCCCCGGCGTCCGCGCCGAATCGGGGAAACGGCACCTGCCGGTCGTCCAGCGAAAAGTCGAGGTTCGCGCGGCAAAAGTACACGCCGTCGTGCAGGGCATCCGCCACTTCCGACGCGGGCACCCACTTCGCGCACGCTTTGGCAGAGTAATCGTGAAAGAGTACCCACAGGCCGGACAACCGCTCGTTGCCGAACCGTTCTAACAGGGCAGCGGTTGTGGGCACGGAATGGTGTGTGGTCAAGCGTCACCGCCGATCATCGGCGCAAGATGTTCGGCGAGCATCGTGGCGGGCAGGTTGGTATTGGCGCGGGGCAGCGCGGGGAAAATCGAGGCATCACAGAGGAACAAGTTGTCCAGCCCATGCACCGCGCCCCTCGGGTTGACGACGGCGCCAGTGTCCGTTTCCGGCCCCATGCGGCAACTGCACGCCGGATGGTAGTAGATGCCGACGGTGTTCCGCACGTACTCGTCGAGGACCGCGCGCGTCACGGCCGCCCCACCGGGAAGGCGCTCCTCCGCCCACGCCCAGGGCACCGCCGCCATCACTTCCCGCGCCATCACGATCCCTTCCCGCAACACCGCCCCATCGTGCCCTTCGGAGTCACTCAGGTAGCCGTGGTCTATTCGTGGTGCGGCAGTGGGGTCACTGGTGGTGAGGCGGACTCTGCCCGCGCCATGCGGGTCCATGCAATTCACGATCACCGTAAAGGCATATGCGTCGCTTCCCGGCAGGTACGTGGTCATCGAGTACAGGTGCAGGTCAAATGCTTCGGCACAGACGCTGCTGCGTGCTTTTGCCAGTGCTTGCTCATCGGGGCACCAGTCATTGGCGGCAAAGGCGCTGGTGGCATCATGCAGCCGCAGCGAGGGGCGGTAATCCAGTTCCACCGCCGGGTGGTCGGTGAGACCACGTCCCACACCGGGGAGGTGATGCACCGCCGCGATGCCGCTCTGCCCCAACTCCCCGACCGGCCCAATGCCGCTGCGCAGCAGGATCGCGGGCGTACCGTATGCCCCCGCCGCGAGCACGATGGTGTCCGCCACAAACCGCTGCCGGACACCACCGATGATCGCTTCCACACCCACGGTCCGGTTGCCCCGCACGAGCACGCGGTCAGTAAGTGCATTCGGCACGACTGTCAGGTTGCCCTGCGCGCGTACGGGGTCAAGATACGCGAATGCACTGTTCCAGCGCACGCCATCCACGATATTGACGGGAGACGCACTGACGCCCATATCCTCGTCGGGGTCGTTGAGATCACGCGAAGGGGGCAGGCCGGTAGCGACCGCGCCCCGCACAAAAGCCGCGTGGAAAGGCGTCAGTTCATCGTCTGCCGGGACGCGCACGCGCATCGCCACCATCGCGCGCCGGAACGCGGGCGCGACCGACTCCCAGTCCCAGCCGGGATTGCCCATCGCGGCCCAGCCGTCGTAATCGTGGCGATGCCCGAGCAGGGCCACACAGCCGTTGTGCGACGAGCAGCCCCCGATCACGCGGGCACGGCCGAAAACGGTCGGATGCGTGTGCGCCGGATACGCGCGGTCCGCGTACCCCCACCCGTGCGACTCCGGGATGTGGCCGGCATCGAGGAGGTCGGCGGGCCATTGGCCCCCGTCAAGCGGGCCGTAATCCGGTCCCGCTTCCAGAAGCGTCACGCTGCGGTGCGGGTCGCGGGCAAGGATGCCCGCGAGCGCCGCGCCGCTCGTGCCACCCCCGACGATCAGTACCTCTGCGGTGTTCTCCGTTGGCTGCATCTGTCGTGTCCTTTCCGCGTGTCCGGTGTGCGCATCATAGCAGCCATCACAAGAGAAGCGCGCTCAATTGCTATCGCCGTGTCGCAACGTCTCCTGTCACGCGGCTCTGGAACGTCTCGGCGCGTTGCGCGAGGGCGACGAGGGTGGCGTCGTTTTTTACGGGTGTGCGCAAGGCCGTGAGAAGGGCATGACCTTCAGGCGCGAGCTCGGGGCGGGCGGCATTGAGGGCGGCGAGGAAGTCTCGGTCCTCAGCGGTGGGATCGAGCGAGAATGCCGCGCCGACCACGCGCTTCAGGCCATCCGCGAGATGGGTCTGGGCAAAGGCGTACTGGCCCCGCTCCCGCCAGCGGTCGCCGAGGGCGTGGGCAAACTCCGCCGGGGCGGGAGCAGGCGTGGGTGGTGGTACGAGGGGCTTGCCAAACCGCCGCCCATTCAGGGTAAAGACCGTGAGCAGCAACGCCGCGAGGTAGATGATCGTCCAACCCCACGGAGAACGCAGCGCGAGGTCCGCGATGGCTGACCCCTTGCCGAAGCCGTGATGGTATTCATCGAAGCCGATGCGGGCGTCCGACGGCAACCCGGCGATCAGGTTTTGTACGAGGGCGAGGTTGTCCACCTCCGGCAGTCCCGCGTTGGTCACGGGGTAGTCGCCCGCGATGACGTGGACATGCCCCATCCCACGGGCGAGGCTCGCCACGGCCACGCCGTTTCCACTCATGGCGCGTGGCAGGAAGCGCGCGTCGTTGAGCAGGGCCGGTTGCACCGAGAGGGATGATTGCAGTGTCACCGAGCGCACCGGAGGCCGTGCGAGCGTGACGCCCACGGGCACGGTGGTCGCGCTGGTCACGCCATTTTTTGCGTAGGAAACCTTCAAACCAAGCGCGTCTTCCAGAGGGCGTGTCGCATTGCTTCCGTCCGAAAAGAGCAGGAGCGTGCCACCCGCATCCACGAAGTCCGCCACATCCATGACATCCGCGTCGGTGAAGTCTACCGCGTGCGGGGCGATAATTACGAGCATGTCCAACCCCTGCTGGCTGAACGGGAATTCCCGCACCCGCGTCGCGCGGTAATTTTCGGTGGTGAGCCAACGGAACAAGGCGAGCGTGCCATCGGGCGCGGCGGAAAGGCTGGTGCCGCGCGGCAGGCTGGTATCGTTTTGTGCGGGCGTGAGCGCCTGCACAAGCACCGTGCCCGCCACGAGCAGCACCGCCATCGCGATCAGCAGCCAGACGGAGCGGGGCAGACGACCGCGAGCCGGTTCCGGGGGCACGGTCGCAGCGGAAGGGACAACCGCAGTCGTGCTCATACCGGCGCCCCCGCGAAGGCCTGCGCCTCGGTCGCCGCTGCGTGCATTGCTTCCGCCTGCGTGCGTGCCTGTTCGTACTCCGCCTGCCCGCACGGGGCACTGGCGTAGAAAACCCCCTCGACGAGTCGCACGAGCGGGCGGAAGGTCGTTGCAAGCCAATCACCCCGCTCGCTCACGGCCCGAAGGTACTCGCGGTCGGTGCGCGCGGGGTCGAAGGGGACGACGTTTCGCTCATCGAGATCGCGCAGCACGCCGAGCAGCACGGCGTGAACCGCGCCACGGTAGTTACCGTCCGCCGCGAGTGTCGCCGCGTACTCGCGCCATCCCAACGCCGTGCGTTCCGGCACCGCGCGCGTGTCCACGTCACGCTTGCCGCGTCTATGCTGTCGTCGCCAGACGAAAAAGGCGGCAAGGGCGGCAAGGATGACGGCATAGATGATCAGCGCCTGCCATGAGCCGAGTGCGGCGAGCAAGGCGGCGATACCACTCGCACCCGGAACATGCTCCGGTGCAGGCGTGCTTGGGTTCGGTGGGTTAATGCGGCGGAGCGGCGCGGTGAGGCGGCGCCACTGTTCCCCAAGCCAGGCAGTGAAACGCATGAACTGTCGCTGGATCACGTTCGGCTGATCCGCATGGAAATCGCGGTCGCGCAACACCTCGTCTAGCTTCGCGTGGGCGTTGGCATCGGGAGCCGCGCTCGCCACCGTGACCGCGCTATCGCGCAAGGTGTTCACGAGCGTGAGCGCGCGGTCGAGATCGAGTGGGGTGGCGTGCAGGCTCCCACGCGCGCTATCGAGTTGGGGCGCATACGTCGTGCCGTCCACCGTCACCGCGTCAATGCCGTCGAGCGCGTCCGTCGCCCGACGGATATTCGCGTCCCGCGTTACTCCGGCCCCCCTGCGTGCCTGGTTGATCGCGTCCCGCGCGGTGGTCAGCCGCTGCACGTACGTGGGCAAATCCACCGTCGCTGCCCCGGCAGAGATTGGGTACGCAAGCCACAACGACACCACGGCACAAAGGCCAAGGAGCATGAGCGGGAATCGGAAGCCGGAGATAGCTTTACCCGGCCCCTTTTGCGTTCTGGCGTTGTTGCGGTTCAACTTCCGGCCCTCTCGGCGGCGCCACGCTGAAGGAGCAGATCAATATCGAACCCCTCGCGGCGCAGGCGTTGATCGGTAAAAAACAGCGTGGTGACGGTCACGGTGATGGGTAGAAAGACGACGTTGACCAGTGCGCCGAGCACCGCGATGGCAATTGCCCCCGCGCCACCGCCAAGCAGGTCTTTCGACCCCGAAAAACTCGTGACGACCGCCGCCATGCCCGCTGGGATGGCGGTAGCGAAAAGCTGCAAGCCGCCGAGAATGAGCAGCAGCGACGCGAGCCGCCACCAGCCGCCCTTTGTCAGTGTGAAGCTGCGCCGCATCGCCGCGACCGGCCCGCACCCCTCAAGCACCGCCGCCTGAGGGGCGAGTTGCCACGCGACGTACAGGAACAGGGCGAACGGCGAGCCAAGAAAGGCCGTGAAAAGCGTGACGGCTGCCACCACGAGCAGGGTCATCAGTTGCGCCCCGATCACCGACCGGTAACGGCGGCGGGCCTGCCGGTACGCCGTACCGAGGTCGCACGGTTGCCCAAGCGTGCGTAATCCGGCCACGACCACGAGCGCCGCCGTGCCCAGCGCGGTGAGCAGCACATTGGTGAGGCCGAGCGCGCTCGTGATAACCACCGTGAGCGTGCCGTCCGTGGTGATCGCCGCGTGCGTCCCGATGCGGGACCAGGTCACGGGGTTGAAAAGGTTGAACGGGGTGAAAAGCGCCGTCACAAACGCGGTGACGAGATTCGCCGGGATCACCGTGACCGCCGCGACTGCGGCAAAGAGGCCGAAATCGCGCCGCACCGCCCGCACGCCTTCGTCCACCATTTCCGGTACGGAACGCGGCACGAGCCGGGGCGGTGGCACGGTGGGCAGCAGCACGGGCGGCGTCATCAGTGGCAGGGCCATCAGAGTATACACCGGTGCGGCTGCCTCGATGGATGGTCGGGTGGGGGATGGATTGTATATTTCTGTCGGAGCCTGCATCGTGCCTGTCTTTCGCGGGGAAATGGCGGTGTAACTGCCACCACACGCTCGGTCATCGTGTCGGTGCCATTGTACCGGAAGGTGGCGATGTCGTGCCGCTCACGGAGCGAATCCTCACGCCCCGCCACATGTGGAACCACGTGGGCGGTGTATACGTTCACTGATGTATACTGCCACGGCGGTAGGAGCGGGAGGAGGCAACGTGCGGCGGCAACCGGGACGGATATGGGCGATCTGGCGCATCGCGTGCGTGGGCGTGTGGTTGCTCGGCGCGCTCATCGCCGGAAGCGGAAGCGTGCGCGCGGAGCCGCCCTTCATTGACGGGGCGTTCCGCACCTTCTGGGAGCGCACTGACCTCCTGCCCGATCAGGGCGCGGTGCGGCGGACGTATATCTGGGGGCCAACGCTGCTCAATGCCCCCGACGGCCCGAAACTGCCGCGCACGGAGCCGTACCGCGAGTACGAGGGCGGGATGCGCACCGTGCAGTACTTCGAGAAGGGCCGCATGGAACTGACGACCGCCGCGCAGGGGCGAGTGACGGCGGGCCTGCTCGTCCGGGAGATGATGGGTGGCCTGATCCAGATCGGCGCGACGCAAACCCAGCAGTACGTGCCGTCGGGCGTGCCCGTCGTCGGTGATCCCGTGAACAACCCCGCCCCGACGTACGCAATGCTCGCACCGCTTGCCACCCTTTCGGCGGGAGATCACACCGCAGCCAACCGCACGGCGGAGAAACTGGATGCCGCGCTGGACGCAAAGGGCGCACTCGGTCCACTGATCGGCATCGCCGACCCCACGACCTACGCCTACTACGTGAAGGAAACGGGGCATAATATCGCTGCGCCCTTCTGGAGCTTTCTCACGCAGGACGCGCCCACGCTCGGTGCAAACGGCGCGGTCGCGGGGGGCAAGCTCTTCGACCCGCCGTTTTTCGCTGTCGGGTTGCCGATCACCGAGCCATACTGGGTGCGCGCCATGGTGGGCGGCACGGCGCGCGACGTGCTGCTGCAAGCCTTTGAGCGGCGCGTGCTCTCGTACACGCCCGCGAACCCGGATGGCTTTCGCGTGGAGATGGCAAATGTCGGCACGGCATACGCCCGCTGGCGGTATGGCCCCGCCGCCGAACTCCCCCCGGTGGTTGATGTGGAGCCAAAGGACGCGCCCGTCGGCTCCCTCCTGCTTTGTACCGCCCCCGGTTTCACCCCCGATGAGGCGGTGGTCCTGCGGTTCACGTACCCGGACGGGCATACCGCCGAACGCCCCGGCGGCACCGCTGCCGCGACCGGCGTGACGCGCGCGACCGTAGAGACGAGCGCCAAAGAGTTCCCCCAGGGGACCTATAAGGCGGAACTGGTCGGCACCACGAGCGGCAAGGTACGTACGGGGATATTCACGGTCACGGCACCGCCCGCGAACGGGCTGGTCGTGCAGGCATTGCCCGGCTCCGGCGACCCGCTGACGCTGTTCACCTTTTACGTCAGCGGCCTCGCGCCGGGCAGCACCGCCAATGCCTATGTCAGTAGCCCTACCGGCACGACATTTTATTTCAGCAGTGGTACACGCACTCAGACCGCCAGCGACCGGGGCACGATCCTGCAAACCCTCGTACCCAAGTCGCTCAACGCCGAAACACTCGTTGGCCCCTGGGCGTTCATTGTGCAGGAGCCAGGCGCCGGGGGGCGGCAGGCAAACGTGCCCTTCCTCGTCAACGCCCCGCCCCGTGCCGGGGTTTAGCGCATCACGAGACCACGGGAGAAGTGTGCGTACCGCACTGTCGCTGTTGGCTCGTCCCTGGGGGGGCGTGAAAATCCGCGCTATCCAGGGGATTGACAAGCGCGAACAGATGTTCTATTCTAAGACCGTTCCATCCTCGCCTTGCATCCCATCTGCCAATCGGTTCCTGTGAAGGAGGGTATGTCATGGTGGCAATGACGGAGTATGCGCCGGGAACGCCGAGTTGGGTTGACGTGAGTACGCCGGACATGGAGGCGGCGAAAGCCTTCTATGGTGGGTTGTTTGGTTGGGAGGCAACGAGCTTCCCGGACATGGGCGGATACACCAACTTCACGATGAACGGCAAGCTAGTCTGTGGTGCCGGGCCGACCATGTCGTCCGACCAGCCGCCCGCATGGAGTACGTATATCTCCGTCAAGGACGCCGATGCCACCGCACAGGCGGTGCGGGATAACGGCGGCCAGGTAACCCTTCCGCCGATGGATGTAATGGCTCTCGGACGCATGGCGGTCTTCCAGGACCCGACGGGCGCGTTCTTCTCGATCTGGCAACCGGGCGAGCACAAGGGGGCGCAGATCGCCAACGAGCTGGGGTCATTTTGCTGGAACGAACTCGACACGCGCGACATGGACACCGCCAAAGCCTTCTACACGAAGGTCTTTCCCTGGGTAGCGGACACGCAAGGCCCGGCTGGGATGGATTATACCCAGTGGCGGCTCAACGGCCGGAGCATCGGCGGGGGCATGCAGATGGGTACACAGTTTCCGGCGACGGTACCGCCGCACTGGCTCACCTATTTTTCGGTCGCGGACACCGATGCAACGGTGGCAAAGGCGCAAGCGCTCGGTGGCACGGCGATAATGCCCGCAATGGACAGCCCGCAGGGACGTTTCGCGGTCATCGGGGACCCGCAGGGCGCGGTATTTGCGGTCATCGCGCTGAAACTGTAACGACAGCCGGACATCGGATGTGTGCGGGGCGAGGTCGGATGCTTCCGGCCTCGCATTATTTTCTCGGTCGTTTTCCAAGTTTCTTGTGTTCTAAGAAGTTCTGAACTATGTACAGGTACATTCAAAGACTCTTTAGAATTCCGTTCACTGGATCATCCTCCGGTGATACGGGCAACTCAGACCACAACAGCACGTCACGGAAGTCCTGGCGGGCCGCTTCGACGTAGTGCCGCAACTTGTCCAAATCCCCGTCGCTCAGTTGCAGTACCGCGACCTGTACCCGTTCGCGGCCCGCGCCGTCCTCGTATTGGTCAAGCAACTTCAGGCCGCCCGTAGCGCCTTTGTCGGGGAAATAGCGTTCCACCGCCGCCAGTACATGTGCCCTTGTCCAGTGGGTCATGGTTTTCTCCTGGTAGGGATGATCGTCACTCCACGTTCGCATTAAATGTCGCTCATGCTCATCCTTATTGCACCACCGGAAGTCCGCTACCGCCGCTCCCGACAGCGTCCGCCTCGCGTTGCGCGATTGCGCCCGCCTCCTGTGCGAGAACGAGGGCGCTGCGGCGGGAGGCGGCGCGGCTGCTCGCACCGACGATGAGCAGGGTGAGGAGGGCGCCATAGATCGGCAAGTGGCCCACGAGTTCGACCCAGCCCAGGTACGGCAAGGTGAGGTTGCTCGGCACCCAAAGGGCGATGATGACCAATCGGGGTAGCGTCCCGGCTATCAGCAGCACGCCAAAGGTCAGTTCCACGATTGCCGCGCCGTAGATGAACAGGGCATCGGGGATGCCAAAGCCCGCGCCGAGGTTGAAGTTGATCTTCTGGGCGAGAAACGCGTTCGCCAGGTCCGGGCGCAATAGCTTCTCCGTGAACGCGAGGATCACAAAGCTCAACCCGACGCCCCAACGCAGCGCGGGCAGGGCATACTCGACGAGGCGGGGATTCGGGTGCGCCCGCCGCCCCAGAAGCGCGTCGCCGGAAAACGGGCCGCGCCCGATGATGTACAGAAAGGCGGCGAAGCCGAGGTACAGTGCCTGCTCCGGGACGAGCACGGGCGGGATGCCGACGAATGGCCCAAGCACGAGCGCCGCTACCCACAAACCGGCGAGGCCGAGCGCGGCGTAGTCCGTGAACACGCCATAGACGAGCGCGAGGGCGATCAATACCTCCGCGAGCGCAAGCACGCCACTGAGCAAGTTCGTGCGCATCTTCAGGTTGGGCGCGAACAGTTCCAGTTGAAAGCCGCTGACCAGGAGCGGCACCGCCACATGCACGGCGAGCAGCAGCGGCAGGTAGGCGTACACGCGCTGTAGCCGCTCTTCACCGATACCGGCAAGCCGGTTTGCCAGCGCCGCGCCGCGCCGTGTATTTTGCCAACGGCGGGACGCCCCGTCCGCGACCTGTGCCGCACCAAGCGCGAGGGCAGCGATGGCGATGGCGAGCAACACCGGGCCACTGAGCAGCAGCGACCACTCCGGGGTGTAGCGGTTCGGGTCCGCGACAAACCAGCGCTCGTGTGCCGAAACCGGCATTGCCCCGGCACCGAGCCAACCCGCCACCGGCACGGCAAAAAGGAATATCCCCGACAACCGTCGTGTCCATCGCCTCTGCTGCATCGCAACCCCTCGCTTTCTGCTCCGAACCGCCACCCCGTTGTGTCGGTTCGTCGCATTTTTCACAAGACCATTTTACCACCGCTGTCCGCCATCAGGTGCGCGCCATTGCACACTCGCATACAGGTGAAACGGCCCGGTGCGGTCTCCATACCGCATCCCTGCCTTCGCGCCTTTGTGTCTTCACACTTTGCGATTTTCGCGCGGTGTGGTACAGGTACAGGTGGGGAATCGGCACGTACGGGAGAACACCATATGCGTGAAGAGTTGGAAACACCGCGATTGGACACGCCGAAAACGGAGTCCGCGCTGGGCGTAAACATTGGCATCGGCGTGGCGCTTGGCTTCGCATTCGGGGCCGTGCTCGGTCTCACGATTGGGTATTTCTGGGTTGGAGTCGGCATTGGCATCGCCATCGGCGCGGTAATCGGTTGGATTTTCACCGCGCTTGGGCACTGATCACCGCGTGCAGATCGCGGCACAGGAAAACACCGGCTCGAAGTTCCGAGCCGGTGTTTTCCTGTGCCGCGATGTACAGTGCCCGCGAATTTACGCGCCCGTACTCGTGGTCTGGGCGGCAACCTTTTTGCCCACGGGATGCTGCTCGCGCCGTTCCTTGAGGCGGGCCTTCTTGCCCGTCAGGCCGCGCAGGTAATACAACTGCTGCCGACGCACGTTCGCGCGGCGCACGACTTCGATCTTGTCCACGCGCGGGGAGTGCAGCAGAAAGGTGCGCTCCACGCCAATCGAGTTCGCGCCGATGCGGCGGATGGTGTACGTCTCGTTGATGCCGCCGCCTCGCCGGGTCAATACTACGCCCTCAAAGACCTGGATGCGCTCCCGCGTGCCTTCCACGACCTTGACGCTCGCGCGCACCGTGTCGCCCGTGCGGAAGTTCGGGATGTCCGTGCGCAAAAACTGGTTGCCAACGCTCTCTACAATGGTGTTCATCGCCCGTTCGCCTCACTCACCGTCGCTCGTGCCGCGTGCCCGACTCACGGGCGCAACGGCTACTGTACTACGCTCCGTCGCCTCCTGCAAGCCCCGGATCGCCTTCGCGGCCCCGCGTTCGCTGCCGCCGCACCTCGTAGAGCAGGATGCCCGCCGCGACCGCGAGGTTGAGCGAGGTGACGCCGCCGTACATCGGGATGCGCACCGCGAGATCACCCGCTGCCAGCACCTCCGGGGCTAACCCCTCCGCTTCGCTGCCAAAGAGCATGAGCGCAGGCGCGGGATAGATCGCCTCCCAGTGTGAGACGTTCGCGTGCGCGGAAGTCGTGACGACGCCTACGCCATGTGTATGGCACCAGTCGAGCAGCACGCCGACGGCACCCACCGGTACGACGGGCACCCGAAAGAGCGCACCCATGCTCGCCTTGACCGCGTTCGGGTGATAGGGGTCCGTGCTCTCACCGATCAGCACCGCGCCGCTCGCGCCCACCGCGTCCGCCGTGCGCAGGATCGTGCCGAGGTTGCCGGGGTTGCCCACCGCATCGAGCGCGATAAAGAGCGCGTCCGGCGTCACCACGAGATCATTCAGCGCGTACCGCGTGGTGCGTACAATCGCGCCGAGGCCGGACGGATGCTCCCGTGCCGCGATCCGCACGAAAAGCTCGCCGGACAGTTCCGCGACATGCACGCCCCGCGCCCGCGCCCGCGCAACCATCTCATGCGCCCCCGTGCTCGTCAGCAGTTCCGGCGCGACCACGAGCGTGTCTATCGTCGCGCCCGCCTCCACCGCCGACCAGACGGGCGCGATGCCCTCCGTCCAGAACACACCCGTACGCTCCCGCTCCCGGCGGTTTTCCAAGGCGCGGATGCGTTTGATGAGCGGGTTGGCGGGGGATTGAATGACCAGAAAATCCTACCCCTTCATATGCGTATCGAAAAAGTCTGCCGTGCGCGTCAGGGCGTCCGCGACGTTTTCGACGCGGCGAAAGCCGTGGCCCTCATCAGGGTAGACGTGGTAGTCGTACGTTTTTCCGGCGGCGGCGAGGCGGTCGCGCATTTGCTCCGCCTCTGCGAGTGGCACGCGCGGGTCGCGCCCGCCTTGCAGGATCAGCAACGGGTGGCGCACCTGCTCGATGAAGTTGATCGCGCTGCGGTCATCATAAAACGCCCCATCTTCGTCCGGCGTGCCGATCTGCTGAGTGAGGTACGGCAGCAGATCGCCCTTGCGCGTCGTCGCATGAAGCGTGCGCAGGTTACTCATGCCGACCACCGAAACGCCCGCCGCCCAGACGTCCGGCGTTTTCGTCATCGCGATCAGGGTCAGATAGCCGCCGTATGAACCGCCCGTGACGCCAATGCGCTCCGGGTCCACGCCGCCGTGCGCTGCGAGCCACTGATGTCCATGCACGAGGTCTTGCAGGTCTTTCCCACCCCAGTCGCGCAGGTTCGCATCGCGGTACGTCTTGCCGTAGCCGCTGCTTCCCCGCACATTAGGCGCGAACACCGCGTACCCCCGCGACACAAAGAACTGCACCTGCGCGCTCCACCCGTTCATCGTCTGTCCTGTCGGCCCACCATGCACGAGCACGATGGTGGGGGGCTTCTCGACGTGCGCGGGCCGGTAGAACCACGCGGGAATCAGCAAGCGGTCAAACGACGGATAGCGCACGAGTTCGGGCCGCACCAGGGCATCGTGCGGGATCGTTTCCGGCAGGCTGTGCGTCAGTTGGCGGGGCGCGCTGCCATCCAGCGGCACGGCCCAAATGTCCGCTGAGTGTTGCGGGCCGCTGTACGAGACGACGAGCGCGGCGCCGTCCGGCGTCAGGTGCGGGTCGCTATGCACGCCGTCGGGGGAAACGGCGACCACGCGCCGCGCGCCGCTGCCGATGTCCTGCACCACCGGTACGAGGTTGCCATCGCGGTTTTCCAGATAGACCATTGCCTTGCCGTCGGGGGAAAAGTTCGCGTCGAGTGTGTCATGCGTCGGCGGCGATACGGGGCGCACCTGCCCGGAAAAGGCATCTACGGAGATTACCTGCTGAAAGCCGCTCGCGTCATCGGAAAACAGGATTGTCGCGCCCGTGGTTGACCAGCGCGGTGTGGTCCAGCGCGTGCCAAAGGTGCCAAGGCGGCGCGTCTCGCCCGTCTCGCGCTCCGTGACGAACAGGGCGGTGCGCGCCGTCGCCCCACCTGGCACCGAGCGCGCGAAGGCGACCTGTGTGCCGTCGGGCGAGAGCATTGCCGTGAGGTCGGAATCATCGCCGGTTGTCAATGCGCGTGGTCTGCCGCCGTCCACGGATACCTGATAGACGTGAAAGATGCCCCCATCGTTCGAGGTAAAAATCACCGTTGCGCCATCGGGTGTGAACGAGGGCGAGAGATCCGCCGTGCCGGGGTTCTCGGTGATCGCGTGTGCCGTGCCACCCGTGGCGGGAATGAGACACAGGTTCGTGTTCTCGTCGCCGTCGTGGTCGCGCCGAAACAGGATATGCGTGCCGGTCGGCGTCCAGCGGGGCGTTTGTACCGCGTCCGTGCCGGTCGTTAGTTGCCGGGCTTCGCCCCCGGCGATGGGCACGACAAACAACTGAAACTGCCCATCCCGGCTCCACGCGAAGGCGACTTGCGTGCCGTCGGGCGAGAGATCGCTGCCGCCAAGCCGGGGTAGGCGCAACAAGGTATCCGGGTCGAGTGCGGCGGGCGCTGTGACGGTTTCGCTCATGTGTGAGTCCTTTCCGATGTAGCCGATGGGGCATCGAGTTCCTGCCGCCAGAAGTTCAGGATGTCGGCGGCGGTTTGGGCGAAGGGAATGCGCGGCGCCCACCCGGTATCGGCACGCAACCGCGTCGTATCGGCGACCATCAGGGGCGCGTCCGAGGGGCGAAAGATGGCGGGGTCGCGCTCCACCCGCACGGAGACGGTGGCGAGGCCGCGCAGCAGGTCGAGTACCCATTGCACCGTATGTGCCTCACCTCGCCCGATGTTGTATACCCCGCCGCGCACCCCGTGCTGGATGAGCAGATCATAGGCCCGCACCACATCGCGCACATCGCTGAAATCCCGTGCCACGGCGAGGTTGCCGACCTTCAGCACCTCCCGCTGCCCGCGCTCGATCTCTGCGATTCCCCTGGCGAACGTGCTGACCACGAACTTCGCCGCCTGCCCCGGCCCAATATGATTGAACGGCCGCGCGATGATCACATCGAGGCCGTACGAGTGGGCGTATTGCCGCGCGAGCAATTCGTTCGTCACCTTGCTCACGGCATACGGGCTGACGGGGGCAAACGGGCGGTCTTCAGATAACGGTTGCGCTTCCGGCGGCGTCACCCCATATACCTCGGCGGAACTGACGATCAGCAGCCGCGCGGCGGGTGCATGGGCGCGGCACGCTTCAAGCAGGTGGAGCGTGCCGACGATGTTGTTCGTCAGCGTGCCTTCGGGGTCGGCAAAGGAGATTGGCACGTTGCTTTGCCCTGCGAGGTGAAAGACGGCATCGGGGCGCACCGCCGCGAGCAGTGCGTCGGTCGCGCCCGCGTCACGCAGATCGCACAGCACGATGTGAACGGTGTCTTCGCCGAACGGTTCCGCGCCGAGCGTCGTGCCCGTCACGGCCCAATCGGGATGTGCGTCATGGAGATGGGCAATCAGGTAGCGGCCCACAAACCCCGTCGCCCCGGTAATCAGTACCCGCCGCTCGTCCGCCATCGTGCCCGCGTCCCCTTCCGCTCCGGTGTGTCCCGGCGATTGCGCGGGCGCATTGTCGCATAGGGCGGGCACGTTGTCTCACCATAAAATGCTTCTTACTCTTGCCGTTGCTTCAACGGCCACGGTTTCTCACCGTCTACGTCGAATAGTTCAGGTAAGGCCTCTTCCCCCTCGACTCCGGCGCGGCTTTGGTACACCTCGACTTCCACATGCCCATCCTCGAAGAACTCGACCTCCCAATACTGACCAGGAACATAGGCAAGCACCATCACCGTATCGTGCCGGAAGTATTTCAGGTCGAAGGTGATACCTGCGTCTTTCAATCGCCTTAAAAACTCCAAGAGTTTGGTCATCGCATTCATTGCAACTCTGTGCGAGGGAGCAGGGGCAGACTCATCTCCCGGTGCTCATAGATGTTTGCGGGGATCCGATCGGTATCTACGTCTTTCCACCCGCCGAATGCATCGAGAAACGCTTTGCGATCCGCGTCAGTGACCGCTTTCGGTGGCAGTCTCCCACGACGCTTTGGTATTGGAGAAATGACCGCGACAGGTTCCCCTGCCCATCGGAGCAGGCGCGGTGTGTTCGTCACGCGGACTTCCTCTGCGAGGCGGGCGAGGTCGGTGTTCTCGTCGAGGTCTATCTCTATCGGCTCAGTCACCAATCGTACACCCACGCAACGCAAAGGGGAGGGGTATCGCGCCCCTCCCTGTTTCTCCGCCCATGCGTTGTGCCGAGGGACGAATTACGTCCCTTCTTGCCAGGCGTTGTTGTACTCGACTTGGCGCGCGGTAAGCTTGTCGAGCCGGATGCCGAGTGTTTCCAGCTTCAGCCACGCGATGCCCATGTCAATGTCTTCGGGGATGTCGTAGACTTGGGGCTTCAGGCTGGCCTGGTTCTTGACGAGCCACTCGGTGGCAAGCGCCTGATCGGCGAAGCTCATGTCCATCACGCTGGCGGGGCTGGCTTCCGCCGCTGCCTGCCCAACGAGGCGGCCTTCCGCCAACAGGTAGACGCGCTGGCCCGTGGACAACATGTACTCTTCCGTGTTGTTGCGCACGGTCTTGTGCGACACCGCCGCGCCGCGCAGCCCTTTGACATCAATTTCCACATCGAAGTGACCGCTGTTGCAGAGCAGCACGCCCTCTTTCAGGTGCGAGAAATGCTGCTCGGCGACCACTTCCGTGCCACCCGTGGCAGAGACGATGATGTCCGCTTCCTTGACGGCATCCATCATCGGCATGACGCGATAGCCTTCCATCGAGGCTTCAAGGGCGGCGAGCGGGTTGATCTCCGTGACGATCACGTTCGCGCCCATGCCCCGGAGGCGCATGGCGATGCCCTTGCCGACCCAGCCATAGCCCGCGACCACCGCCGTTTTCCCGGCGATCAGGATGTTCGTGGCGCGCAGAATGCCGTCCACGGTGTTCTGGCCCGTGCCATAGCGGTTGTCGAAGAAGTGCTTGGTGGGGGTGTCGTTCACGGCAATCACGGGGAACTTGAGAATGTTCTGCTTCGCCATCGCGCGCACGCGGATCACGCCCGTAGTCGTCTCTTCCATGCCGCCAATCACGCGGGCGAGCGTTTCGCCGCCCATCTCATGGAGCTTGACGATCAGGTCCGCGCCATCGTCCATTGTCAGCACGGGGTTGTGCGCGAGCACCTGGTCTACATGGCGGTAGTACGTCTGCACGTCCTCGCCGTAGTTCGCGTACACGGGGATTTCCTCGTGGACCACGAGCGTGGCGCACACATCGTCGCGGGTGGAAAGGGGGTTCGAGGCGCAGAGGGCAATCCGTGCGCCGCCCGCCTTGAGGGTGCGCAGCAGTACCGCCGTCTCGGTGGTGATGTGCAGGCTGACCGCGATCTCCAGCCCTTCGAGCGGGCGCTCTTTGGCGAACCGCTCGCGGATGGTCTGAAGCACGGGCATCTGCCGCTCCGCCCAGTCCGAGCGCATCCGGCCCTGTTCCGCGAGACTGATGTCCGTGATGTCGTAATCTACCGCCGTTGTCGTCACGTTACCTCCATTACTCATGCGAGATCGCCAAACTGCTTGGGATTCTACTGTATTTCCGCGCAATGAGCAATGGGCAACGAATGACAAGCCGCTTAGCCGCATTCATTGCGCATCGCTCATTGCGTCACGACTCAATCCCTAATCGTCTGCCATTACCGGTTCACGCGCGGCAGATAACCCGGCGGCGGAACGCAACGCCTCCGCCTTGTCGGTGCGCTCCCAGGGCAGATCGAGGTCGTGACGCCCGAAGTGGCCGTACGCCGCCGTTTGCTGGTAGATCGGGCGGCGCAGATCGAGCGTACGGATGATGCCGCGCGGCGTCAGGTTGAAGTGTTCCGCGATCAGCGCTTGCAGCGTTTCGTCGGAAACTTTGCCGGTGCCAAAGGTCTCCACCATCACCGAAAGCGGATGCGCGATGCCGATGGCGTATGAAAGCTGCACCTCGAAGCGCTCCGCCAGCCCTGCCGCGACGATGTTCTTCGCCACATAGCGCGCTGCGTAGGCCGCCGAGCGGTCCACCTTGGTCGGATCTTTGCCGGAGAACGCGCCACCACCGTGCCGCGCCATGCCGCCGTACGTGTCTACAATGATCTTGCGCCCCGTCAGGCCCGCGTCGCCGACCGGCCCACCGATCACGAAGCGGCCTGTGGGGTTGATGTAGTACTTCGTTTTCGCTTCCCCATCAAGCAGCGCGGCGGGGATCACCGGTTCGATGACGTGCGTGCGCATGTCGCGGTCAATTTGCGCCCACTCCACCTCTGCCGCGTGCTGTGTGGAAATTACCACAGTATCCACGCGCTTCGGGCGGCCATTGTGGTACTCCACCGTGACCTGGCTCTTGCCGTCCGGGCGGAGATAGGGCAGCGTGCCGTCCTTGCGTACTTCCGTCAGACGGCGCGCGAGCTTGTGCGCGAGGGCGATGGGCAGCGGCATCAGTTCCGGTGTCTCGTTGCAGGCGAAGCCGATCATCATGCCCTGGTCGCCCGCACCGATATCGTCGCCGTCGAGCGAGACCCCCTGCGAGATGTCGGGCGACTGCTGCCCGATGGCAATATTGACGCCCACCGAATGACCGTCGAAGCGGATGTCCGCTTCCCGCGTGTACCCGATCTCGTGAATCGTCTTGCGCACGATCCCGGCGATGTCCACGTACGCTTCGGTGGTGATCTCACCGAATACGGAGACGAGGCCCGTGGTCGCGGACGATTCACAGGCGACGCGGGCCATTGGGTCTACGGCGAGAATGGCGTCCAGCACGGCGTCCGATATCTGGTCGCACATCTTGTCCGGGTGGCCTTCCGTCACCGACTCCGAGGTGAAATAGAGCTTGTCTGCGGTCATGAACGTGTTGCTCAACGTGTACTCCCTCCGGCCACATCAGCCCCGCGTGCTGAGTCCTGCTTGCTGAACGTGGCCCTGCGAATATTCCTAACTCCCAGAAAAACCTACCCGGCACTCAGCGCCGGGTGTGCCGCTTTCGGCATCTCCACGCCAAAGGTTTCGTAATAGCGCACCGCGAAGTCCGCTGCCGTGTACTCGTGCGCCTGCGGGCCGTACTGCTCCACGACGTACGTTGCGGCGAGGGCGGCAACGCGCCCCGTGGTCTGCCAGGGCCAGCCCCGCGCCATGCCCATCAGCAACCCCGCCGCGTACGCATCGCCGCCGCCGGTGGGGTCCAGCACCTGCGTCGCGGGGGCAATGGGCACGATTGTGGTCGTGTTCCGCGTGCGGATGATGCTCCCTTCACCGCCTAGTGTTTTCACGAGCGCGCCGTCCGGGGCGAGCCGCGCCAGCATGTCGTCTTCGGACAGCCCCGTTTTCTCGCTAAAGGTGGCGAACTCGTAATCGCTGCCCAGCACCGCTGCCGCGCCCATGATACCGTCCACGAGGGCCGCACTCTCCATCACCCTGGTTTGCCACGCGGGCGCATAGACGAACGGGATGCCGAGATCGCGGCACTCCCCCGGAAAGCGCGTGATTGCCTCCGGCACCGTCGGCCCGATCAGCGCGAGCTTGACGCTGGCCGGGTCGAAGGTGTGAAAGGTCGTGAGGTCGCTGCGGCGCATTGCGCCCTCGTAAAAGCCGCCCACGGAGTTGTTGTTCATGTCCGTGATCGCGTGAAAGGAGGCGGTGAGGTCGTCCGGCACGGGAACGATGGCGCCCGTGTCCACGCCCCGCTTGGCGAGAAAGGCGCGGTACGTCTCGAAGTCTTCCGCGCCCACGGTGGCGAGCACGGTGCAGGGCTGGCCGAGCAGCGAGAGCGAGTACGCCATGTTGCCCGCCGTGCCGCCGCGCAACTGCTTCATTTCCGGGACGAGCAGGCTGATGCTGAGCACATGCATCTTGTCCGGGATGATGTGGTCCCGGAAATCGCCGGGGAAGTTGAGGATGAAATCGTACGCGAGCGACCCCGTCACCACGATTTCCGCCGCGTGTCGCTTTTCCCGCTGTGGCTGTGCCGTCATTCCGCCTCCATACTTTGCGTCGCGTTCGTCTCGCTCTCGAACTCTAATGCCCTAACCCCCGGCCCCTTCCCTGAAGAGGAAGCGGTGACTTACGGCAACGCTTCGATGTTCCCCGTACGCCGCGACCTCATACAGGCACCCTCCCCTTCCCTTTGAAGGAAGAGGCCGGGGGGTAGGCGCATTCGACACCGGCACGCATATGCCCTGGCTTCAAAACGCCCTGCTCGGTGATGATGCCCGTGATGAGCGCCGCAGGCGTCACATCAAAGGCGGGATTGTAGGTATCTACGCCGTCCGGCGCAACCGGCACACCCGCAATGGTCGTCACTTCCTCCGCGTCGCGCTTCTCGATAGGGATGGCATCGCCGTTCGGGAGCGTCGCGTCGGTCGTATTCATCGGCGCGGCGACGTAAAAGGGGATACCGTGCGCGTGGGCGGCGAGCGCGAGCGCGTATGTGCCGATCTTGTTCGCGGTATCGCCGTTCGCGGCGATGCGATCCGCCCCGACGATCACCGACTGAATGTTGCCCGCGCGCATCAGCGACGCCGCCGCGCCATCCACAATCAACGTTGCCGGGATGCCCCAGCGCTGCAACTCCCACATCGTCAGCCGCGCCCCTTGCAGCCGGGGCCGCGTCTCGTCCGCGTAGACATGCAGCGCCGTGCCGCTCTCGTACGCAGCGCGAATGACGCCGAGCGCGGTACCGTCGCCGCCTGCGGCGACAAGCGCGCCCGTGTTGCAGTGCGTGAGTACGCCGCCGGCGGGCAAGAGCGGCGCACCGAAGCGGGCGATGGCGAGGTTCTGCGCGCGGTCTTCGGCGATAATCGCCGCGACTTCCGCGACGAGCGCGGCGCGTAGGTGGGCCGGATCGTTCGTGCGGGCAGACGCGCGGGCGACGACGAGCATTCGGTCAATTGCCCACGAGAGATTGGCAGCGGTTGGGCGCGTGGCGCGGAGCAGTTCGGCCTGCATGGTGATGTGCATCATTAGCATCCGCGTATCTTGCGCGTCCCATTCGTAAGACGCAAGCGCGACCCCACACGCCCCCGCGACGCCGATGGCAGGGGCGCCACGCACCCGCAGCGTGCGAATCGCCTCCGCGACCGCTTCCACCGTACGCAGGGTCAGCCAGACTTCCGCGAACGGCAACTGCGTCTGATCGAGGAGCACCGTCGCGCCCTCGTGCCATTGGATTGCCGCCAGTTCGCCCACCGCGCTTTGTTGCGCCATGCCATGCCTCTCGTGCCATCAAACCGGACAAAACAACGCGGCTGCCCATCTCGCATGAGCAGCCGCGCGTACTTCAGGCACAATCCGGTGAAACCGGGGAGAAGTCCGGCGGACGGCTCATCGTTCCCACGCTTCACGCATAGGCGGCATTGGCACCAGTCCCCCTATTACAGGGGCGGTTGCCGGGTTTCGCAGGGCCTGTCCCTCCACCGCTCGTGATGAGTGTCCGGGTCTCTTCACTTGTTGGCGCATAGCATCGCACACCGCACCCGTCTGCGCAACTCCTGTGAACGAACGCTCAGCGAAGACGATGGAAGCGCAAAGGCACGAAGGCGCAAAGGAATTAAAGAGACTGAACATTTCTTTGTCTTTGCTCCCCTTCGCGCCTTTGCGCCTTCGCGGTTCAAATCCCCTCCCACACCGCCATCTGCAAGGACATATAAACCCTTACCCCTTGATGCCACTGCGCGCGAGGGCCGCGACGAACTGCCGCTGCATCACGAGAAAGACCACCAGAATGGGAATCACCGCCGAAACGGACCCCGCCATGATGAGCGCCGCCGAGAAGCCGCCGCCCTCGTCAATATATGCCGTCAGGCCGAGGGGAATGGTGAAGTGCGATTCCGTGGTAATCATCACGAGCGGCGTCTCGTAGTCGTTCCAACTCCAGACAAAGGCGAGGATCGCCAGACTCGCCAGCGCGGGCCGGGCCAGCGGCAGGATCACCCGCCAGTAAATGGACCATTCACTTGCCCCATCCATGCGCGCCGCGTCCGTTAACTCCTGTGGGATGGTGAGAAAGAACTGCCGCAGCAGGAACGTGCCGAGCACCGTGAAGATGCCGGGCAGGATCAGGGCGAGCAATGTGTCGTAGATATGCAACTGCCGGAACAGGATAAAGCGGGGCACGAGCAGCATCTGAAACGGGATGATGAGCGTGCTCACGTACAGCAGAAACAGGGCGTCCCGCCCCCGGAAGCGCAAGCGGGCGAAGGCATATGCCGCCATGCTCGCCGTGAAGAGTTCACCCGCTACTCGCGCCGCCGCTACGATCAGCGAGTTGCCGATGTAGCGCGGCAACGGGTGCGCTCCCGTCCACACCTTGACGTAGTTGCCGAACGTCGCGGGGTCGGGCCACCAGCGGACCGGCAGGCGAAACACGTCAATTTCCCGCTTGAGCGAGGAAACGAGCATCCACACGAAGGGCAAAACGAAAACGATTGCCAGCGTCCACATCACGATGCTGACGGCGGTCCAGCCCCCACGTCCACGTTGCGTATGCCGACGCATGGGAATTACCGCAGTCTGTGTCGCCATTTCGCGCCTCTCCCTGTCCGTCTACCGATTTATCCGTAAAAGACGCTTCGGCGTTGTACGCGCCACAATAACAGGGTGAGGGCAAGCACCCCGACAAACATCACCAGCGACATCGCCGCCGCGTAGCCGAACTTGTAGAACTGGAACGCATTCTGGTAGATGTAGTAACTCGCCACAGTGGTGCTCCGCCCCGGCCCGCCCTTGGTCATCAGGTTAATCATGCCGAACGACTGCGAACTGCCGATAAAACCCGTGACGGCGAGAAAAAAGATCGTTGGCGTGAGAAAGGGCAGGGTGATGGCGCGGAACTGCGTCCATGCGCTCGCGCCATCGAGTTCGGCGGCCTCGTAGAGGTCGCGCGGCATGTCCTGCAACGCGGCGAGGTAGATGATTGCCGCGTACCCCACCCCGCCCCAGACCGCCATGATGATGAGCGCGGGCAATGCCCACTGCGACGAGGCCAGCCACTGTGGCGGGTTCGCCACCCCGATGGCCCGCAGCACGGCATTGATCGGCCCGAAACGCGGATGGTAGAGCAGGATCCACGTCGCGGAGATCGCCACGGCATTGACGATGAACGGCACGAAGAAGATGAGGCGCAGCACCGCCCGACCGGGGATCGGGCCATTGAGCGCGATGGCGGTCGCAAGGCCGATCACCAGCGTGACCGGCACCGAGACGCCAACGTATTTGGCGGTGAGACCCAGGCTCTCGCGGAACTTCGTGTCGGTGAGCATGTCCGCGAAGTTGCGCAACCCCACCCACTTGATGCCCGCGAAGCCGGATACCACATCCCATTGCGTGAACGCGAGCGTGAGCGCGAACACGAGCGGTAGCAGGGTGAAGACCGCGAAGCCGAGAAAGTTCGGCGCGATAAAGGCGTAGCCCATCCAGGCGGGCGACTCCGGGGAGCGACGGCGTGTGCGTCGTTCCCAAACCTGGCGCGTTGTATGTGGAACGGCGTGCGGGAGTGTGCTCATGCTTACGCCTTTGCCTTCTTGATCGCGTCGTCCGCCTGCGTCTTCACGGTCATCAGCCACTGGTCGTAGCTGATTTCACCGATGTAGTAGCGGTCGGTCGTGTCCGTGACCAGCTTGAGGATTTCCGCGCCTGCCGTGGTAATCGTGTCGGTCACGAGATTGATGCCGGGGTCAAAGACGACCTTTTTGTACGCCGCCGCGTCATACAGCTTGTCCTTATCTGGGCCGAGAATGCCATTGATGACGACTTCCGGATCGGTACCGGGGAAGGCAGGCACTTTACCGGCCTTGAGCATGTACTGCGCGCCGTCCGTGAGCCAATAGCGCGTGAAGGCCCATGCCGCGTCCTTGTTCTTCGTTTTCGGCTGCATCATCAGCCAGTTGTTGATGCTGCCGAGGTTGTACGCGGGCGAGGCTCCTACGGGTGTCGGGAGTGGCGCGAAGGTGGTGACGAAGTCGTGCGGGTACATCATTTTGTCGTTCACATAGCGGAGCGAGAACGACGATGACGGCCACATCACCACCTGCCCATCGAGGAATGGATTCTGGGAGTAAGCACGCAGATTCTGCGCAAGCACCTCTTGCCACGGAAAAGCGCTCTTCTCGTCCAGCATGCCACGGTTAAACTCCAGCCCCATCTTGAAAGCCGGATGGTCGAAGTTTGAGGCGGAACCGTCCGGCTTATACCAGCGGTTCGGGCCGAGCGTCTCCTGTGCGATGTCGGGGCTTGTCGGCCCCAGGAGATACGTGCCGTATACACGCTTATCCCCGCTGCCGCTCGCAAGCATCTTTGCCATCGCCCGGAATTCGTCCAGGGTCCACTTGTCCGGCGCCTTTGCTCCTGCCGCATCCGCCAGCTTTTTGTTGATGAAAATGTAATTCGGTTCGCGCGTCGTCGGCAGACTGAAGTACTTGTTCTGGGACTGGAAAATCCCCTTCGTGCCGTCCGTCCATTGCTTGATCGCGCTATCCGCTGCGATATAAGGTGTGAGGTCTTCCGCGACACCCGCTTTGATGCGCTGCCCCATGCGCGGCACGTCGTACGAGAAGTACAGGTCAATCGGCGTGCCGCCCTGCAATGCGGTGTCGAGCTTCGTGTTGCCCGTGTCGTCGTTCACGAAGCGTGTGTAGTTCACCTTGATGTTCGGGTATGCCTTGCTGAACGCCGCGACGAGGTCGCCGGGGCCGGTCTCAGGCGGCACGCCGCCCCAGACTTCGAGCGTCACGGTGCCCATTGTTTTCAGTGGCGTCGGGCTGGCCGCGACGGCGCCACCGGTCGTACTTGCGGTCATCGGCGCGGCGCTTGCGGCGGTCGTTGCCATGCCCGCAGGGGCCGCTGTCGCGGCGGCAGGGGCTGTTGCGCCCGTAGCGGCAACGCTGCCGGAAGCGGCGGAAGCGGCGGGCGAGGCGGCGGGTTTGACCGTTGCGGCGTTAGTTGCTCCCGCGCTGCCCGTAGTCGGCGCGGCGGGCGCGCTCGTGTTCGTGGCGCTGGCATCGCTCCCGCAGGCGGCAAGAATCGCGGTGACCGCGCCCCCCGCGAGACCGGCAAGCATCCGACGGCGGCTCATTACGCGCTTTGCGCTCATCCCCCTCATTTCATTGTGCATCATGGCGAAACTCCTGTTGGTCGTTTTTTTCGTCTCAACACGCCACACGCCCGTCGCGCGCGGTACCGGCCCTCGCATCAGCCTTCGTCACTGTACGCTCGCACCTCCACGATTCGCGCCGTGTGCGCGCCATTCGTTGCCGTGATCGTCACGCGCAATGCCGTGATGGTTTGCGTGGGAAAGGCGTGCGTGCGGCGTCGCTGGAAGTTTCCTGTCACCGTTGCTGCGTCGTGCCATGCGCCCTGTTCGTTGCGGAGCGACACGGTGTAATCCCGCGCAATCGTCGGCACTGTTCCTTCCCATACCCAGCCGGAAAGCTGCGAGTCAAAGGTCAATTCCACCTGCCGCACCGCGACCGGCGTCGGCCAGGTGAGCGTCAGCTCCTGCGGCAGGGGTTGCGCGGAATCAGAAATCCAGAGGTTCGGGCTACCTTCCGGACGAGTGACGCCGGAACGTACATTGTCTGGCCCAAACGGCGCGCTCTCCGGCGTCAGTGACGCGGCGAGCGTGCCGTGGAGCCAGCGCCAGTGGTCGAGGTCGGCGTCCCACCGCGCCGCCTGCGTACCCGGCGGCTCCTGCTCCGAAAGCGCCCACGCGACTTCCGGGATTGGTTCCAGCACGAGCACCACAGGATACATCGGCGTCACTGCGAGAGGCGCGGCGGGGGTGAACACAACCGTCGTTGTCGTTCCCGGTGGCACCGTCGCTTCAATCGTCGCGCGCTCGCTCCCGTTGCCATCGAGGGGACCGAAATCGCGCAGGTGCGTCGCCTGCCGGACATGCAACCGCGCCGTGACCGGCTCGCTCGCCGTTGAGGTGAGCCGCAGTGTCACCGCGTCCAGCCGGCCAGCGGAAAGGACGAATGCCTGCGCGACCGTAACATCGAGGGCGACGGCAATGGGGAGCCGCCGTGCCATCATCCCCGCCGCGACGCCCGAATGCTCGGCGGTGCTCGTTCCCGCCGTGTCCCACCCGGAAGGGTTCGCGGCATCGTCATCGTCCAGCCGCAACACCGCACTGCTCGTCGCCGCCGTGGTCACGCCTGCCGCCTGCACGAGGTCGGCAGCATCGTGGTTCCGCCGAAGCGGGAGGTATGCGCCATTGCGCAGCAGCGTTTGTTGCACGCGGCTGAAGAGATCGCCGTCTGCGACAAGGGCGCGTGGCGTGATCCTATGCCGCACGCACGCCGCTGCCGCCGTTCCACTCGCCTCGCCAATCACCGCGCAGGTCTTCATCACGCGCGTGGAACCGTGCGTGACATGGGTCGTGCTGATATTCCGCCCCGCCAGGAGCAGATTCGCCACGGTACGGCTGTAGAGGCAACGCAATGGGATGCCGTACAAGCCCGGCAACGGGGGCTGTTGGCAGGGATGGTCGGGTGAGTACACACCATCGGGTGCGTGGAGATCAATCGGCCAGCCCCCATAGGTAATGACATCGGCGGGCAGATCGGCAAGCCCGCGCATGACATCGCCTTCGGTCAGGATGTAGTCGCCCTCGAAGCGGCGGCTCTCGCGCTTACCGGGGATGTGCCCGATCCAGTCGAGCGCCCAGTTCGCCGCCCGCGCGCGGACACCGGGTTCAGTGCAACGGTTTTTGATATGGTCCCAGACGCCGAACACGGCGGCATGAAGCTCGCGGCGGATCGTCTCGTTGTCTGTGATCGTGTTCAGCCGCCCGCCCCATTCCAGCCACCAGTACCCGCTCTCGAATGTGTCGTGGTTGCGGAAAGGCAACGATGCCTCGTCGGGAAAGACATGCGCCCACGCCGGTGGCACGAAAGGCACGGGCCGCCCGACATCGCGCGCCGCGAACATGATCGTGCTGCCGAGCACCACATCGTCCGCTTCCTCCGGCGCCCACGACTCGCCGAATTCCGCCCGCGCCTCACGGCCATAGCGAAAGGGCGCGCCTGCCCAGAGCGCGACCGTGCCATCGCCCGTGGCGTCAACCACCGCGTCGCAGGTGAAGCGATACGTCTGCTCCGTGCTCATTTGCGCGGCAATCAGGGCGGTGACGCGCGTGGTGTACCCATCCGTGGCGTCGTCCGCCGTTTCGACCCCGACCACGCGGGTATTGAGAAAGAGCGACAGGTTCGGCTCCGCCTCCGCTTTCTCGCCAAGCACCACGTCCCACATCGGGTAATGCTGCCCATTGATCTGCCGCAGGCCGTAGGAGCGGGCGCGGACTTCGAGGAACAACTCCTCCATCAGCCCGGTCTCGCGCGCGTCGCGGTTGTACCCGTGCTGCGACGCGCCCACGGGGTGAACGCGAATCTCGCTCGAACTGTTGCCGCCGAGCATCGGGCGCTCCTGGATGAGGGCGACTCGCACTCCCTGCCGGGCGGCGGCGATGGCGGCAAATGTCCCCGCGAGTCCACCCCCCACAACGACGAGCGAGAAATGCCGCTCCTGTGTCACGCGTACCTTGCTAGTTGGCGTGCCGGTTAGCCGTTCCGTCATGCCGCGCTCCTTTCCCGCACCGGGGCGGTCGAATCTCGCACGATCAACTCCGTGGGGAGCAGAATACGCATCGTTCGCCCGTTGCCACCCGCGAACTGCGTGAGCAGCATTTCCGCAGCGACTTCGCCCCAGGCAACGCGGTTCACACGCACCGTAGTGAGGGCGGGATGACAATCGCGGGCATCGGCGCCATCGTAAAAACCGGCGATGGAAAGATCGTTCGGCACATGCAGGCCACGTCGCTGGCAAAGCTGCACGCCCGCCGCCGCCATACCGTCAATGGCATAGAGGATCGCGGTCGGTCGGTCGGGCCGGTCAAGCAATGCCTCCGTGAGCGCTTCCGCCACCGGCGCGGTGAAGCCCTCGTACCCGTTCCGCGCCACGATCAGGGCGGGATCGGCGGCAATGCCTGCCTCGGTAAGGGCCGCGAGGTAGCCCGCACGCTTTTCAAAGGAGGTATACGTTTCGGCAGGGCCGTTGACGAGCGCAATGCGACGGTGTCCCAGGGCAATGAGGTGCCGCGTAAGGGCCGCCATGCCACCCGCGCTATCCGCCGCGACGCTGGATAGGCCCGCATCCGGCACATGGCCGCCAATAATCACGGCGGGGAGACCGCGCTCCTGAATGGCCGTCAGTACACGCGGGTCTACGACGCCCCCATTCATAATGACACCCGAAACCGCCGCGAAAAACGGCGCGCTCGCCTCGGTCTGCAGCAGGCCGGATTGCTGCCACAGATAGGGGATATACCCTGCCTGAAGCGAGGCAATCTCGACGCCGACCATCACTTCTTCAATCGTTGCTTCGAGGCTGCTTAGGTAGGGACCTTCGACAAAATGGCTGAGGGTCACTCCAATCATCGGGCGCGTGGCGGCGCTCGTGCTTTGTGCAACACCGCGCGTTGTCAATTCGTCAATGGCGGCGCGTACTGCCTGTTTGGTGAGTACACTGACGCGGTCACTGTCCCCCAGCGCACGGGAAACGGTTGAGACCGAGACGCCAACCTTATCCGCGACTTCCCGGAGCGAGGGCGTTTCCCCTGACTTCATGCATTGCCCTTTCGCACTGGATCGGTTCTTTGTTGTTTGTGCAACAGAGCATAGCATTCTGTCGGTCTTTGTGCAATAGGGTGCGAAACCCTGCCGCCGTCTTTGCTGCATAGGTTATGATGGCATCCGCCCACTACAATACGTCGTGATACGGTAGTGTTCGCTCCATTATACGGTTCCGGGCAATTGCACAAACATGCGACAGATAGCTTGCGCTGCCGCACGATATTCGGGGCTTGCCCCCGTCAAACCCTTGTGCGATACTCCGTCGCGCCGCGCGTGCGCGGCGTTATCCCTGCGGCGCATATTTAGGTAAAGAGCCTGAAGGCACGGTGCCGCAGGCTCGCGCGCAGGGAGTACGGTCGTAGGGTCAGCCGCCGTTGGGCTGCCCATCAACCCGGAGAAACGGGGAGGTACACCATCTATGGCAGTGGCGAAACCACAGACGCGCGGCAGGCGTGCCGCGTCCACCTGGGACGGCGAGGGACCGCTTCTCGATGTCGCGGACCTCAAAACGCAGTTTTTTACGCAAGATGGCGTCGTAAAGGCCGTGGATGGGGTGACTTTCCACCTCAATAAGGGCGAGACGCTCGGCATCGTGGGCGAGTCCGGCAGTGGCAAGTCCATCACGGCGCTCTCACTCATGCGCCTCATTCCCTCGCCTCCCGGGAAGATCACCGATGGCAAGATCGTTTTCCAGGGCGACGACGTGCTGGAAATGAGCGATGAGCAGGTGCGCAACATCCGGGGCAACCGCATCGCTATGATCTTTCAGGACCCGATGACCTCGCTCAACCCCGTGCTGACCGTGAACCGCCAGATCAGCGAAGCGGTGATGCTCCATCTCGGCATGTCAAAGGACGAGGCGCGGCAGCGGTCGGTGGAACTGCTGAAAATGGTCGGTATCCCGAACGCTGAGGATCGCGTCAACCAGTACCCGCACCAGTTTTCCGGCGGTATGCGCCAGCGCGTGATGATCGCGATGGCTCTTTCCTGTAACCCTGACCTCATCATCGCGGATGAGCCGACAACCGCGCTCGACGTGACGATTCAGGCGCAAATCCTCGAACTGCTGAAAAAGATTCAGGCGGAGCGCGGCACCGCCGTGATTATGATTACCCACGACCTCGGCGTGGTCGCGGGTATGACCGACCGCACCAACGTGATGTACGCGGGCCACATTGTGGAAACCGCCGTTACGGATGAACTGTTCGCGAACCCACGGCACCCGTACACGCTCGGTCTGCTGAACTCGATTCCGCGCCTCGACGAGCGGCAGCACGAGAAGCTCAAGCCCATCCGGGGTCTGCCGCCAGACCTCATTGACATGCCGAACATGTGCCCCTTCGCTCCGCGCTGTGACTACTCGGAGGAAATCTGCTTTCAGCAGAACCCGCTCCTGCGCGAGGTGACAAAGGTGAACGAGTCCACGACGCCGCACAGCATCGCGTGCTGGTTCGATATCATCAACAGCGAAAAGCAGTCCGGCCCGGTCGGCGCCGGGGAGAAGGTATAACCCAATGGCACAAACGATGGCGGAACAAACCACCGCGAGCGACAAGGGCGGCACACTTCTCGACGTGCGTGACCTCGTGATGCACTTCCCGCTGACGCGCGGCATCGTCTTGCAGCGCAAGGTCGGCGCGGTGCAGGCAGTGGACGGCGTCTCATTCGCCGTAACGCGGGGCGAAACACTCGGCCTCGTGGGCGAGTCCGGTTGTGGCAAGAGCACCACGGGCCGCGCGATCCTTCAACTGTACAAGCCCACCGGTGGCGAAGTGATTTTCGAGGGCCGCGACCTGACGAAGCTGAACGCCAACGAGATGCGCAAGATGCGCCGCAACCTGCAAATGATCTTTCAGGACCCGTACGCCTCGCTCAACCCGCGCATGACGGTCGGCTCGATCATCGCGGAGCCGATGCAGATTCACAACCTCGTGGACCGCAACCACCGGCAGGAGCGCGTGCAGGAATTGCTGGAAACGGTGGGCCTCAACCCCTACTTCGCCAACCGCTACCCGCACGAGTTCTCCGGCGGGCAGCGGCAGCGCATCGGCGTCGCCCGCGCCCTCGCTGCGAACCCGCAGTTCATCGTCGCGGACGAGCCGGTGTCCGCGCTCGACGTTTCGATTCAGGCGCAGATCGTCAACCTGCTAGAAGACCTGCAAGAGAAGTTCAACCTCACGTACCTCTTTATCGCCCACGACCTTTCCGTGGTGCGGCACATCTGTGACCGCGTCGCCGTGATGTACCTGGGCAAGATCGTGGAACTGACCGACCGTGACGAGTTGTACGATAACCCGCTGCATCCGTACACGAAGGCGTTGCTCTCCGCCGTACCGATCCCCGATCCGGTGATTGAAAAGAAGCGCGAGCGCGTGATTCTGACGGGCGATGTGCCCAGCCCGATCAACCCGCCCTCCGGCTGTCACTTTCACACCCGCTGCCAGTACATGATTAAGGGCCACTGCGATGTGGTCGAGCCGGTGTTCGAGGACAAGGGCGACGGGCACTTCGTCGCCTGCCACCTCTACACCCCCGAAAACCCGAACCGCGAAATCCTGCCCACTGCGTCACCCACTTCACGGGCGTAACGCAACGTGCATCCGCTCCCTTGCTCTGATAGCGAGGGGGCGGCCTCGTTTCCCATGTCGGTACAGGACATCCGTCGCGCCTGCGTGCCTCTCGATCACCTTTTTTATCATGGGGAGAGCAGACACACCCATGCAGATACCGTCGCGTGTCGCCCCCCTGCTTACCCTGGTCATCATCACGCCACTGCTCGCCGAACTCGGTTCGGGCAATGTGTCCCCGCTGCTCTTTCTCCGGCCGGTCACCTGGATATTTGTGGGTCTCACGTACGGCATACCCATTCTTGTGATCCGCGAATGCGCGGTGCGGTGGCGGCTGGGTCTCGTCGGGTTGCTGCTGCTCGGCCTCGCGTATGGCGTGTATAACGAGGGCGTGCTCGCGCATACGCTGCTCATGCACGACCACCTGCCCGTGCCGCCGTTCAACCACTCGGCAGTCTGGTTCGGCATCAGCGTCTCCTGGGCGCTTTTTATCTGTGGCTGGCACACGCTCTATTCGGTACTCTATCCCCTGCTGCTGATTCGCGGCCTCTTTCCGCGCCATGCCAACACCCCGTGGATCGGGGCCATTGCCACAATTGTGCTCGCGGGCGCCTCACTCGTGCTCGTCCCGGCGGTGGTACGCCCATTGCCCCCCTCGTACTCGGTCGCGTTTATCCTCACGATCTCCCTGCTGACGGCGCTCGCGTTCCTGGCGCGGGGCGTGATTCCCCGCTGGCGACGTGAGGTGTGGCAGAGCGCGCGGTGGGGGGCGTTCTTGTTCGGTCTCTGTGCGTATGCCCCGTTCCTCCTGCTCATTGCCCTGGCCACGCTGCATGTGCCGTTCGTGTTATTCATCGGGGTTTGCGTGATAAGCACGCTCTGCTATCTCGGATATGGTTATGGCGCGGGGCTGTTCACCTTCCCCTCGCTGCTGCGCATCGCGGTCGGTGGCTACCTCGCGGTGTTCCTGTTTGCCGCCGTGAGCGGTATCGCTCGGCACGCCCCCGACCGGGTATTCGCCGTGCTCGCCCTCGCGGCCCTGCTACTGGCGCTACTGCGATACATGGACGTGCGAGACGCGCGCGCCGTCGCCGGATAATCTCGTTACCGGGGCCAACCGGGCCAACCGTGGTCAGGGGTATCGTGTTTCTCGTCTTGAGGTTATTCTCCGGGCACGAGATTCTGTGATGAGGCTTCCTCTCGACATACGGCGGGAGGGGCATCGGAGGGCCGGGGATGGACATACTGATTCGTGGGGCGCGGGTGGTGGATGGCACGGGCAATCCGTGGTTTTACGGCGATGTGGCGATTGACGGCGACAAGGTCGGGGCAATCGCCCCGGCGGGCAGGCTCGATCCCGCGAATACTGCCACGGTGGTCGAGGCGGCGGGGCATGTCGTCTGCCCCGGCTTTATTGACATCCAGTCGCACAGCATCATCCCGCTCATGGAAGACCCGAAATGCCTGTCGAAGATCACGCAGGGCGTGACCACGGAGATCATGGGCGAGGCGTGGACGCCCGCGCCCTTCGGCGGCGAAATCACCGACCCGATACGCGGTAGTTTGCTGTTCACGGGGTTGCCGGAATGGACGGAACGCATCCGCACCTGGACGCGCTTCCGTGACTGGCTGGACGCGATGGCAGCGCGGGGCGTTTCACCTAACATCGGCTCCTTTCTCGGTGGCGGCACGCTGCGGCAGTACGCGAAGGGGATGGCGTTGGGCGACGCGACCGGCGACGAACGCGCGACCATGCGCCGTGTGATGGCGGAGGCGATGGAAGACGGCGCGTTCGGCGTCTCATATGCGCTGATCTATCCGCCCGATGCCTACGTGGGCACGGACGAACTTGTGGACGTATGTAGTGTGGTGGCGCGGTACGGCGGCGTCTACATCACGCACCTGCGCTCGGAGGCGGATCAGTTTCTCGAAGGGCTGACGGAGGCGCTGGACATCGGCAGGCGCGCGAACCTGCCCGTGGAGGTCTATCACCTTAAAGCCGGGGGCCGCGCCAACTGGGGCAAGATGGACGCGGCGATGGCGATGATCAGCGCGGCGCGGGCAGCGGGGCAGGACGTGACCGCCGATATGTACCCGTACATTGCGGGCGGCACGGGTCTCTCGTCGGTGCTGCCACCAACCGCCGCTGCCGATGGCAAGCTCTACGATAACCTGCGCGACCCTGCCACCCGCGCGACGCTGCGGCAAGCGGCGTTGCACCCGGACGGCACCTGGGAGGCGATGGGCGCGCTCGCGGGGCCGGAGGGCATCGTGCCCGTGGGCCTGCAACGGGATGAACTGCGCCGCTACAACGGGCAAAAGCTCGCGGACATCGCGGCGGACTGGGGCAAGGACTGGCTGGATACCGCGATGGACTTGCTCGCTACCGAGGGGCAGCGCATCACTACGGTGTACTTCATGATGACCGAAGAGAACGTGAAGCGGCAACTTCAGCAGCCGTGGATGAAAATCAGCACGGACGCCGGCGGCGTAGACCCTGCGTGGGCCGCTCCGCGTGGCCCGACGCACCCCCGCGCCTACGGCACCTATCCGCGCGTGTTCGGCAAGTACGTGCGTGAGGAGGGCGTACTGACACTCGAAGACGCCGTGCGCAAGATGACGAGCGCCGTAGCGGACCGCCTCGGTTTGCACGACCGGGGCATCCTCCGCACCGGGGCGGCGGCAGATGTCGTGATCTTCGACCCCGCCACAATCGGCGACCGCGCCACGTTTGCCGAGCCGCATCAACTCAGCGTCGGCGTGCGCGATGTCTGGGTGAATGGCACCCGCGTCCTGCAGGACGGCACACACACGGGCGCGACGCCGGGCCGCATCATGAACGGCCCCGGTCGCGCCTGACGGACGGCGAGATGGTACGATACCCGTATGCAGGTGCGGCGTCGCGGCGGCGAAGGGAGCAAAGCGTGTTCGGGTTAGGGCGGGCGGTAGACCCAAGAGTATTCGTGACGATCCTGCTATGCTTTATCATCAGCATCACGGTTCACGAGTTCTCGCATGCATGGACGGCGAACCGATTGGGTGACGACACCGCACGGCTCGCGGGGCGCATCACACTGAACCCGATCGCCCACTTCGACCCCCTCGGCTTTCTGTTCCTCGTGCTGATCGCGCTCGGTGGCGGCTTTCTCGGCTGGGGCAAGCCCGTGCCGGTGAACTACTACCGCCTGCGCGACGGGAAGCGGGGCATGGCGCTCGTCGCGGCGGCGGGGCCGCTCTCAAACCTCGTGATCGCCACCGTGCTTGCGCTGCCCCTGCGTTTCCTGCCGGGGGTGTTTGTTACCTTGCCACCCGCCGCGCAGCTGTTCTTTCGCACGATGATCGGGTTGAACATCGGCCTCTTTGCCTTTAACCTGATTCCCCTGCCACCGCTCGATGGGCTGAAAATCCTCACGGGGCTACTGCCGGACTTCTGGCAGCCCGTGCTCGCACCGCTCGACCGCTACGGCTTCGTGATCCTCTTTGCCATCGTCTTCATTCTGCCACAGTTGATCTTTGGCATCAGCGCGCCCGTGCAAAGCGTGCTCACACGGCTGATCGTTGGCACCGGCCGCGCGACAGCGCTGCTGGGGCCGCTCCTGCGATGAACCGGCCCCGGCGCCTCACTCGCGCTCGCTACCGCGTCGGGCAGGGGTTGCGGCATCTCTACGTGCCGCCCCTCGACCCTGTGAAGCGAGACGCCGCGCTCGTTGCCTTGCCGGAAGCCGCCCGCGCCGCCTTTCACGCCCTGCCCCGCGCCGACCAGACCCACGCCTTGCGCGTCCATGCCACCTTACTTGCAGCAGGCGAGCCTGACTGCGACCTCCTCGCTGCCGCGCTGCTCCACGACATCGGCAAGCACCCCGGCGTCGGTCTGACCCACAAGACGGCCCGCGTGCTTCTCGCCCGCTGGCCCCGCGTGCTCGCCTTCGCCATGCGCGACGGTCGCATCCTGCCCCGGTGGCGCGGCAGCCTCGCTCGCCTGCTCGACCATGCCGCCCTCGGTGCCGCCCTCGCCACTGTGTACGGTTGCACGCCCGACACCGTGGCAATCATCCGCGCTTCCCACGACGCGCATCCCGAAGATGCCCGCGTGCGGCGTTTGCAGGACGCGGACGACCGCTCGTAATATGCGGTGAGAAAGGAGTCCATGATGGCAGACTTCCCCGCTGGGCCGACGCTTTCCGAGGCGGTGCTTTCCCGCCGAACGCAACTGCCGCTCAAGGTGGCTCCGGTCACGCAGACCGGAAAGATCGTGCGTTTGGCCCCGCTCGACCTCGCGCGGGACGTAGATGCCCTTTTCGCCGTATCAAACGGGCAGCCGGTACGTCTGGGTGAGCGGGAGATTCCCGCCTATGATGCGGAGACGATGGTTTGGCGATATATGCCGGCGGGACCGTTTCGCAATGCAGGGGAGATGGTGACAGTCCTGCGCGGGCAGGTCGAGGCGGCGGACGGGCTTTGCTTGTGCGTTTTCGACGTACCAACAGGGCAACCGGTTGGCGTTGTCACGTACATGAACAACATGCCCGTGCATCTCAAAGTCGAACTGGGCAACATCTGGTACAGCCCAATCGCGCAACGCATCGGGGCAAATACCGAGGCCACATACCTCATGCTGGCACATGCCTTCGCTCTCGGTTACCGGCGTGTCGAGTGGAAATGCGACGCCCTGAACGCGCGGTCGCGCCGCGCGGCGGAACGGAACGGATTTACCTTCGAGGGTATTCAGGAAGCGCACTTCATTGTCAAGGGGCGGAACCGCGATACCGCATGGTTCCGCATCCTCGATAGCGAGTGGCCCGCCGTGAAGCGTCAACTGGAAGCGCGGCTCTACGCGATGTAAACAGTGTCGCTCACGCGCCTTCCCCTTGGAGCATGTCCAGCAGACCTTGCAGGTAGCCGATGGCGTGGGCGCGGCCCCGGTGGCCGTACTGCGTGTCGTCCACCATGAAGGGAACGTGGTCGTCCAGCAGAAAGCCGTCGAAGCCGACGCGGTGCAGGGCGCGGATTACGGTAGGCGGGCGGAAGTTGCCTTCGCCGAGAAAGCACTCCGCGAACCGGGGCACGGTGCCTTGCACATCGCGGAAGTGGACGTAGAGGATTTTGCCGCTGGGGCCGAAATGGTCAATCGCTTCCAGCACCGCGCGCTCGCCGCCCATTTCCGACCAGCAACCGAGGCAGAGGTCCAGCCCCCATGCTTCGCTGCCGCCCGCGATTTCCTCCGCGCGCTTGAAGTCATCATAGCTCTTGCAGATGCGCGCGATGCCGCCGAGTGTTGGCACGGGTGGGTCGTCCGGGTGCAGGGCGAGCTTGACACCTGCCGATTCCGCCACGGGCAGCACGGCGCGCATGAACGCCGTGTAGTTGGCCCACATCTCTTCCGCGCTCCGCTCGACGTCGGCGTTCGGGATTTCGCCTTGTGTGTTGAAGGGGTCGTTGGCATCGGACTCGGTGCGGCTCGCGTACGCGACGTACACGTCTTCCGCCCGCGCCGTCACGCGCGCCATATCGAATGAGGTCACAGTTGCCCCGCCGCGCCCAATAGGCGAGCGTGCCGTGCGCCAGACGGAGTTCGGCATGAAGTGGTAGCCGAGGATCGGGATGCCCGCTTTGCCCATGTTGCGAATCGTGGACTGGTAATGCGCGATCTGCTCTGCCGCACCCGGCAGGCCAAGCATCGCGTGGTCGTAGGAATCGAGATGGACGTTTTCAATCGCTTCGAGGCGAAGCCCGGCCTCTTCGCACCGCTCGCGCAAGGCGCGGAGGTCGTCGTATGCCCACTCCGCTTTACCGGGGAGCGACGGGGTGTTCACCTGAATCCCCGGCACGCCTAATTGCTGGGCAAAGGCGAGGATTTCGTCTGTCAGCACGCTGACCTGTCCCACCGCGACGCGCATTCCGCCCTCCCCTTCGGTTTGAAAGCAACAGTAGCGGGTACCGAGACCCCCGCAAGGTCTCAGTACCCCATAAGAAGTGCTCGCGCTCTCGTTACCCGTTGTTCGTCCCTTATTGCTCCGCGAACGGCCAATCGGTGTCTTCGCCTTCCGGCGCGTCTTCGGTGAAAATCAGGGCGTGGTTCGTGTCGCGCTCTACGTCTTCGGCATCGAGCCAGTTCATCGCGGCATCCTCGGCGGACTCCACGGGGTCAACATCGGGGTCGGCGCTGATCCAGGGGGCGGTGAACTTGCAGGCGAGCCGCGCCCACGGGGTAATCATCACTTCGCCGCCGATCTCGGCAGCGTCGCCCATGTTGAAGATGTTGACCAGAAACGCGGCGCCACCGGGTTCGGTCGTGGGCCGTTCATGCACGGAGAGAAAAAACACGCCATCCTCGTTCTCGTATGTGGAGCGCGAAACCGAGGGATCGTTGTCCCCTTCGGTGAAAAGAAACGCGGGGCGCGTCGTTGCCTGATCCGTTGCCATTCCCATACCTCCCCAATTCACACGCGAACAGCCTCACAGGGATGCCTATCGCAAGGGTGATGCAAAGGCGAAACAAAGACTACGCGACCTTCACGCCCCGAAGCAAGGCGCAGGGAAGCCGGAAGGCGCGCGTTGGCGGCCCGACGATATGAAACTGCTGGTGCGCGGCGGTCGTCGCGGTGTCAAAGAGGCGTTCCAGTGCCGCTATCGCGTCCGGCGGCGTTTGCTGGCGGGCCGTCCAGTCGGCGAAATCCAGCGAGAGTAACCACTGTGTCACCACGGTGAAGGGCACGCCAATTTTCTCGCCCGCCGCCTGCCACTCAGAGAGCGACCAGTCTCGCCCATGCGAGGGGTCACGCAACCGCTCTACGGCATTGAGAAAGCCCGCGAGGCTCGTGTCTTCGGGCGAGACTGTGTCCACCACCACGAACTGCCCGCCTGGCTTGAGCACGCGCGCGATGTCGCGGAGCATGGGTGCGAGCGCGGGCAGATGATGTACCACGAACCGGCAGGTGACGATGTCAAAGGCCGCGTCGGGGAACGGGAGGGCGGCGAGGTCGGCGGCCTCGAAGCGCACATTCGTCAGGCTACGCGCCGCTGCCTGCCGCGTCGCTTCCGTCAGCATCCCGGCGCTGACATCGGTGCCAACCACTTCGTGGACGTGGGACGCGAACGCGAAGGCGGTGTGTCCTGCCGCCGTACCGACATCGAGCACCGACATCGCCGCTGTCGGTTGCGTCGCCTCCACCATCAGGGCGAGATCGTGCCCCGCCGCGAAGATCGGTGATGTACCGTACGCCGCCGCCGCCCGGTCAAATTGCCGCTGCACTACGTCACTCATCCCTGCCCCTCCCCAATGTTACAATGAAGCATGAAACCATCAGGACGATACATCAAAAACCTATTGCTCCGGCGATACTGGGTCGAATTCGCGCTCCCAGAAGAGCCTTTGCAATGGCCGCCACGAGCGTGCGGTGTCACGGCATATACCGTTGAGGACGCACTGCATGTGCTCCGTGTCGCGCTGTTCCCGCGCGAGCCGTTGCCTCCCGTTCATACGGTGATCGAAGACGTTGACCTCCGGGCGCTGGACGCGAAACACATCTTGCCGAATATCACCCCACCCGTCTGGCGTGGCGTCTGGTATCCGCCCATCGGTATGTAAGCTTGTCGAGTGACCCAGCCTTTACACGCCCAGAAGCGCCACGGCGCGGAGGCGGGCGACGAGGCGCGGGAGCACAGCCGCCACGGTGTCGAGTTCGGCATCGGTATTTTCCGGGCCAAAGGTGAAGCGCAAAGTGCCAAGCGCGTACTCGTCTGGCACGCCCATCGCGCGCAGGACATGGCTCGGTTCGATGCTGCCACTCGCGCAGGCGCTGCCCACCGAGGCGGCAATTCCCTCTGTATCGAGCAGGATCAGCAGCGACTCCGCTTCGATGCCCGCGAAGCCGATGTTCGCGTTGTTTGCGAGGCGTGTCATTGGGTCGCCGATAGGATAGCCATTCAGCCGCGCATCCGGCACCGCCGCGAGGATGCGCGCCACAAAAGCGTTCCGCAACCGCGCGCATTCTGCGACCCATTGCGCGCGCATCACCTCCGCGTGGGTGAGGGCCGTAGCCATCCCGACGGCGTAGGCGACATTCTCCGTACCGGCCCGGCGGTTCATTTCCTGCCCCCCGCCGGTGATCTGCGGCGCGAAGCGGACGTCCCGCCGGGCATAGAGCAACCCCACCCCTTTCGGCCCGCCGAACTTGTGCGCGGAAAGCGAGAGCAGGTCCACACCGAGCGCGTGAACGTCAATCGGCAACGCGCCGGGGGCTTGGACCGCGTCGGTGTGGAAGGGCACGCCATGCGCCCGCGCGACCGCCGCGAGGTCGGCAATCGGGTTCACCGTACCGACCTCGTTGTTCGCATAGATGAGCGAGACGAGGCACGTCTCAGACCGGATCGCGGCGGCGAGGTCGTCGGGCGACACCGCGCCGTATGCATCTACCGGCAGGTACGTCACCGCGACACCCGTTTTCGCCAGCGCCTCCGCGGTGTGCATGATGGCGTGGTGTTCCACGGCGGAGGTAATCAGGTGCGGCTGCCGGTTGCCCGCCTCGCGTGCCCGCTCCACCACGCCGCGCAGAGCGAGATTGTCGCTTTCCGAGCCACCGGAGGTGATGGTAATTTCGCGCGGGTGACAGCCAAGTGTTTCCGCGAGGGACGCGCGGGCGCGGTCGAGCGCGGCGCGCGCGTCCCGTCCCGCCGCGTAGATGCTGCTCGCGTTGCCCCATATCTCGGTCCAGTACGGCAGCATCGCCTCAACAACGGCCCGCTCCGTGCGCGTCGTTGCCGCATGATCCAGATAGATACGCGCGGCAGACGGGGTGCGATCCCGCGTCTCCCGCTCAACATCCGCAGCCATGACGTTCCTTTCCCCGTGCGGTCGTTTCGCCGCACAAGGAAGATTGTACGGGCGCGCTCGCCTTCCGGCAACGCGCCCGGTCGTCCAGCGCAAAGACGATTGAACCGCGAAGGCGCGAAGACGCGAAGGAAGACAAAGAGAGAATGCGTTTTTACCCTGTATTTCCTTCGCGTCTTCCGGGTGCCCCCTGGGCAGTATTCGCGGTTCAAATTTCCCTGTGCTGCGACGCCAGTGATGGTGCTGCATGTATCGCGCGCTGTATTGCCGCGCGCACGTCGGGCAGGTCGAAGCATTCCTCCGCATTCGTCCGCATCAACCGTGTGGAGAGCGCGATTGCCTCTCGCTCGGTCAGCAATCCCTCGTCCACTTCCGCCTGCAATGCCCGCGTGAGCCAGATACGGGCTTGCGCGGCATAGCCGACGGCTGCGGTCGCCCAGTTCGTATCGCCCCCGAACGCGAACAGCTTGTTCGACGGCACGGCGTGAATCATCCGACGCACGAAATCCCCCGCCGCGCGCGGGTCAATGCTCCACGCCCAGCAAAGGTCTACCCACACGTTGGGGTAGTGCTTGGCGATGGCGATCAATTCGTCACTGTAGGGGTAGGCGATGTGCATCAGTACAAACCGCGCCTGCGGGTACCGGGTGAGCAACGGGGTGAGGTGTCCGGCCCGCACGCGGTCAATCGGCATATTGCCATAGCCCGCGTAAAACCCGGTGTGGAGCTTGAAGGGCAAGCGGTGCGTAATGGCAAGCTCGACCCCGCGCGCCCAGCACCAGTCACCGAGGCAAAGCCGCTCATCGTCGGTGAGCGTGTGTCCCGCCAGATGACGGTGCAGCACGGGTTCCACCTCCGCATCGCTCCGTTCGCGCCAGCGGAGCGTACGCCCATACGCGTGTTGCGACTTCACCGCGATGGCGCGGCCCCCCTGCCGGTCAAAGAGCGCCGCCATCGCCTGACGCAAACTCTCCACGCTTACCACCTCGACGCCGGTGACGGTGAAAATCGTTTCCGCCGCGAACTCTCCCGCACAGAATGCGCGCCACGACAGATCGTACAGAAAGAAATTCGGCGCCGCAGCGTCCACCGGATACTGCCAGTCGTCCACGGTGCGGTCGTCAATCTGAATCTGCACATGGTCGAGGCGGGCCACATCGCGTAGGAGGCGCAACCGTTCGCCGGGTTGGCGCAATGCGGCGTTGCGCGCGTGTGCCGCCGCCAGCGCTTCGGCGGTGATGTCCTCCATCCCATAGACGATCCGGGCGGACAGCCGTGCCGCCTCCCCATAGCCGGTGTGCCGACAGCGTTCCCACGCCTCCCGCACCCCGGCGAAGCGCGCGGCGACATCGGCATCGCTGGCGTCGGTGAGCCGCGCGACCGATGCCGGCGTCGCGCCGGCAACGACGAGGTCGCCCTGTAGGTAGTGTGAGAACAGGTCCTGCAACACGTCCGGGCCGTGGGCGAGATACGTGGCCTCGTCGCGGAGGTGTTCGTGGGTGTCTATCAGCCTCGTGGCCTGAATGTGCTGCGCGAGATCAGTCATTGCCATCCGTACCTCCTCCTGCAATTGCCGCGCCGCGCAATGGCACATCCGGCGCTACGGAGTGGTGTGCAATGGCTGCGTCTTCTGCATCACGGCGTCGCCCGGCTCATGCACTGCCACCTGGTCGCGGCCGCCATGCTTGGCGGCATAGCACGCGGCATCGGCGGCGCGCGAAACGTCCTCCGGAGTCGCGGTCGTGGCAGAAATTTCCGCCACGCCGATACTGCCGCTCACCGTGATCGTCTTGTCACCCCACTCGAACCGCAAGTGCCTGATCGCGTTCTGCATCGCCTCAATCGCGCGGTGACTCGTTTGCACGGTACAGTGGGGAAGCAGTGCAGCGAACTCATCACCGCCGAGGCGGGCAACCACGTCACCCTCCCGCACGCACCCACGAATCAGTGACGCAATTTGCCGCAGCAGCGTATCACCCGCCTCATGCCCGCAGGTATCGTTCACGGTTTTGAAACGGTCGAGGTCGAGGTAGCACAGCACATGATGCTCGTCGCTCGCCTGAGCGCTCCTGACGTACTCCTGTAACTGTCGCTGAAATGCCCGCCGGTTGACAAGCCCGGTGAGGGGGTCGTGATCCGCCTGATGGGCGAGTTGCGCACTCACTTCCTGTAGCCGTTCCTGTGATTGCCGGAGTTCCCGCAACGTCCCCCGCGTCTGCTGGTGAATCGAAATCGCGCCCACCTGCCCCGCAATCTGCGCCGCGAGGATCGTGCCGAGATTACGAAACGCGACGGTGTAGGTGTCTGTTGCTTGGGAACTGAAGCAGAGGCACCCCACGACCGATTCACCGATGCGCAGCGGCGGGAGCATGAGCGAGCGCGCTCTCGGACAGAGGCCTGTGCCCGCGTTCGGCGGGAGGGGATACACACCGGGAAGCGTGAGGTCCGGCACGAAGTACGGTTTCTGTTCCGTGAGTACGCGGCCCAGCCAGCCATGTGTCACGGGCACGAATTGCGGCGCAAAATCCAGCACCTTGTCCGGGCTGGAAATATCGAGGAGTTGATAATGGCTGTTCGCCGGCGCCGGGTAGTACGCGAGGGTGCAACGGTCATAATCGAACAGCCAGCGGACATTCCGACAGAGCACGAGTTGCAGGCTCTCAAGGTCCAGTGCGCTATTGAGTTGGCTTGCCAGTTCGGCGAGCATCCAGAGCGGTTCCTGCGGAAAATCAGCGGTGGTGCGTTCCATCTCTCGTAAAACCCCCCGGCAATCGCGCCTTGCCTTCTTGTCTTATCGTGCAATTGCCGGATCGATCTGCACCGTACCGTGATCGTTACGGGTCGTTTGGGTCGAGATCGAGAAGGTTCGCAATGGTGCAGATCTGCGTGAAAAGCGCCACGGTAACGACGAGTTCCGCCTGCTCGATAGCGCTGAAGCCGGTATCAGCGAGGGCTTCCCCCGTCTGAAGGCGTAACCCTTCCCACCCGTCCGCCGTGTGGGCAGGCAGGGCGTACGATGCATTCGTGCGGGTGGCAAGCAGCGCGAAGCGAAGCGTTTTGCGTACCGCCGCGCTTAACGGCACTGCGGTGTAGTTACCGTCCCGTACCGCGTCGAGGGTCGCTTTGTCCGTGCCTTGAATGGTGAGGCTATGCAGATGAACGACACGCACGTACTCACAGTGCATCTCCGTTGCAACCACGGTGCCGATCATCTCCTTCAGCACGCGCGGCAATGCGCCGTGCAGCACCACGGAACGAAACTCGCCCCAGATATGCGAAAGGAGCACCGGTTGGTTTTCCAGTAACCGGAAGATGCGCGGCACCATGCCCGCTCCCAGTTCGCGCTCGATCTGATCGAACGTAGCCGTTGCGGATGGTATCATTACTGCGGTCATATCAAGTCCCATTTCGCCACCTCTTTTCGGGGTCGTCCCCGCCACCGTGAGACGACCGGAATTATCTCCACCACAGAGAATAGTCCATCGCTTGTCTAAAGGCAAGATGTGTACCGCCGCAGTTATTTCTCGTCCCTAGTTTGTCATTCTTGTCCACATCTGCTTTCTTTTCGGTGACGGGAACGGCGCTACTCTCCGGGCCGGTATCACTTCTGGATTGGGCAAACATCCGCGATACACTGTGCCTCATGGCGCATTGTCTTGCACCATCATATGATATCGGAGGCGCGTGATCGCCAGAGGAAACGAAAGGATGGCGAAGCATGACCGTGACTGCCGTTCCACCGACAACGGCTCATCCCGTTGGTACCGTGCCGCATGTGGTTGTCATCGGTGGCGGCTTTGGCGGGTTGAACGCGGTGAAAGCGTTCGACAAGCAGCCGGTGCGCGTCACGCTGATAGACCGGTGGAATCACCATCTCTTTCAACCCCTGCTGTATCAGGTGGCGACCGGGGCGCTTGCCCCCTCGGATATTGCCTCACCCTTGCGCTCGATTCTACGGGAACAGAATAATGCCGCAGTGGTACTGGCGGAGGTGATGGCGATTGACTTGAAGGCGCGAACAGTTCATCTCGCCGACGGCATGATGACGTACGATTACCTGATTCTCGCGGCGGGGGCGCGAAGTACGTACTTCGGCCATGAGGAGTGGGAACGACTCGCGCCGGGGTTGAAAAGCATTGACGATGCCGTGGCGGTGCGGCGTCGCGTTTTTCTCGCCTTCGAGGAGGCGGAGCGCGTGTCAGACCCGGCAGCCCGCGCGCGGCTCATGACCTTCGTGATTGTAGGCGGTGGAACCACGGGCGTGGAACTCGCGGGAGCGATTGCCGAAGTCGCCCGCGAATCGCTCACGAAGGAGTTTCGCTCCATTGACCCTCGTGAGGCGCGCATTCTACTGATTGACGGTGGCGACCGCCTGCTCGCGTCCTTTCCCCCCGCGCTCTCGCGCCGAACGATGCGAGACCTGAAAAGCCTGGGCGTGGAAATCCGCCTGCACGCACATGTGACGAGCGTGGAGCCGGAGGCCGTGTCTGTCGGTGATGAGCGGATTGCCACGGCCACAGTGATCTGGGCCGCCGGTGTCACGCCATCGCCCCTCGCGGGAACACTCGACGTCCCACTCGATGGGAAGGGGCATGTACGTGTCGAACCGGACCTCGCGCTGGCGGCGTACCCCGACGCCTTCGTGATTGGCGACATGGCGGCCCTGAACGGCCCCAATGGCAAACCGCTTCCCGGCGTCGCCTCCGTGGCCCAGCAGCAAGGCCCGCATGCCGCGCGCAATATCTTGCGCCGTGTCGGGGGCAAGCCGACGCAACCCTTCCGGTACTTCGACAAAGGCACGCTTGCCACAATCGGGCGCAACCGCGCAGTAGCCGATATCTTCGGGGTACGACTCGCGGGGTTTCCGGCGTGGTTTATCTGGGCCTTCGTGCATATCGCGCTCCTGATTGGTTTCCGTACCCGCTTCTCGGTCATGACCGAATGGATTTGGGCATACTTCACGCGGCAGCGCGGTAGCCGGTTGCTCGAAGTCGGGCCGCGTACAATGGAATCACTGGCAAACGATGCGCCGCCAGCCACAACCGATACACGCATACAGGAGCAAAGCCACATCGCCACCACAAGATGAGAAATCTGTTTTTCGTTTTACGCGATGTGCGATGGCGCGTGGCGACGTGCGGCAATAGGGGAAACGCGCATGATGCGCTATCATATGCGCAGGTACGATTTTGCCAATCCAGAGGGAGTTTTCCACCGTGCCACGCCCGCGTTTCCCCCGGTTCCCCCATTTCCTCGTGCCGTTCCTCGCCTGTTTGAGCATGGTGCTCGCGGCGTGTAGCAACGAAGCCATCGTCACCGTGACACCCGTGCCAAGCCCGGCGCCCATCCCGCCACCGACGCTGGCGATACCAAGCGCGACCCCCCTGCCCGTGCCCACGGTTGCCGGGGCGATGACGGTGGGTACGGCGCCTATCGTAGCGACGGCAGGTGCTTTCCCCGCCGCCAGCACGACGGGCGCCGTTTCCACCGCACCACCGGCAGGATCAGCAAGCACGACAACCGCCGGTACGACGCCCATCGGTACAGTGCTAGTGGCGACGGCGGCAATGAGCAGGGCGACGGCGCCGCCCGCCAATGCCACCGCACCGGGGACGCGTATTGCCGGCCCAGCAACCGCTACGAAATCCTCGCTGCAAGCCCCGCAAGCCTCGCCGCAGCCCACGCCCCCACCGAGCGCGAAGCCGGGTGCGACCGAAGCGCACACGTTGCCAGGAGGTACGATTAACCTGCCACCGGGGTGGGATATCCGAGTGTATGCGACAGGGCTGGGCGCGGCGCGGTTTATGAGCGTGCGCCCAGCCGACGGCGCGATGTTCGTGGCGGACGCGGGCGGCCGCCTGCTCGTGCTCACGGATAACGGTGGCGGGCCGGATGTGAAGGTATTCGCGACCGGCCTCAATCAGCCGTCGTCGGTCGCCTTCTGGCAGGACTGGGTGTACGTCGGGGAAACAAACGAGGTGGTGCGCTTCCGGGCGTCGGGGACTGCCCTCACCCCACAAGGGGCGCGCGAGGTCGTCGTTCCCAACCTGCCAACAGGCGGGGGGCACTGGACGCGCACCGTCGCCTTCGGGCCGGATGGCAAGCTGTACGTCGCCATCGGTAGCAGTTGCAATGTCTGTATCGAGCAGGACCCGCGCCGCGCCGCGATCAGCGTCTATGACCCGGACGGTAAAAACGGGCGCGTGTTCGCCACGGGGCTGCGCAACGCCGTGGGCATTACCTGGCAACCGGGTGTGAATCAGATGTGGGCAACGGTGAATGGGCGGGACAACATCGGTGACGACATCCCACCGGACGACTTGCGCACGATCAACGACGGCACCTTCTACGGCTGGCCGTACTGCTACGGCGGCAAAACACCGAACCCGGAATACAAAGACCAGGCTGCCGCGAAATGCAAAGACACGCCGCCGAATGCCCGTAGCCTGCCCGCACACGTTGCCCCGCTCGGTCTCGCGTTTGGTGATGGGTTGAGCGCGCCGCAACCGTATAAAGACAGCCTGTATATCGCCTACCACGGCTCATGGAACCGCTCCACAAAGGTAGGGTATAAGCTGGTGCGCGTGCCGTTCATTGACGGCAAGGCGGGACAACCCGAAGATTTCGCCACGGGCTGGCTTCCTGGCACCGTCACGAATCCCGGTCAGGTGTGGGGACGCCCCGTGGGCGTGACGGTGGGCAGGGACGGGGCGCTCTACGTCACGGACGACTCCACCGGCGTGATGTACCGCATCACCGCGACCGGCAGTTAGCGTTTCTGGCACCTGTCGTGCTTAACGAGTTGTGACGAGTTAACGATGGGGAATGTGGCGCACGCCGCAAGGGATGAGGATATATGGCAACGAGACCACCGGGGATACCGGAGACAACAGCAGGCGTGGGTGCGGGATTGGCCGCTGCGCAAGGGCCGCCCGCCGCATGGACGCCTTCCCTGCCCCAATACATCTCGCCCGCAGCGGGCGGCGGTGGCCCGGTAGTCGTTTCATTTACCGATGTGGTGAAGCGGTTCGGTAAAGAGGTCGTGCTGCAAGGGTTGAACTTCACGGTGCCCCAGGGGCGCATCCTGGGCGTGATCGGGCCGAGTGGCAGTGGCAAGAGCACCACGGTGCGGCTCATGCTCGGCATGTACAAACCGACGAGCGGCAAGGTTTCGATCTTTGGGCAGGACCCGTGGCGGTTGCGCCGCATGGATCGGGAGCGCATCGGCTACATGCCGCAGGACTTCGTGATGTACCCCGCGCTGACGGTGGAAGAAACGCTGCACTTCGCGGCCTCCCTCTATGGTGTACCTTGGGGAGAGGCCGCGCAACGCACGCGGGAATTGCTGCGCTTCGTGGACCTCGAAGACGCGCATAAGCGGCGCGCGGGCGATCTTTCCGGCGGGATGCGGCGGCGGCTGTCCCTCGCCGCCACGCTCGTGCATGATCCCGATTTTCTCGTGCTCGATGAACCGACTGCCGGGATTGACCCCATTTTGCGGGTGACGATCTGGGACGGGTTGCGGGAGGCGCGTGAAAGCGGCAAAACGCTCGTGGTGACCACGCAGTACATCACCGAGGCCGAGTACTGCGACGCCGTGCTCCTCATCTACGAGGGTGCGATCATCGCGTCCGGTACGCCGGAGCAGTTGCGGCATGCGGCAACGGGCGGCGATATGCTCGACGTGCGGTTGCTCCAGCCGGTCGAGCCGGAAATGGCGGAGCGGCTGCGCAACCTGCCCTTCGTGGTCGCCGTGGAAGGGCGGCAACGGCCCGACGAACTGCTCGTCACGGTACACAGCCTCACCAACGATCTCCCCCTGCTCGGCGCGTTCTTTGATCTCGAAGCGGGTGGTCTGGCAGTGATGGAGCCGTACGTTCCGTCGTTTGAAGATGTCTTCGTGCGGCTCGTAAACCACGCCCGCAGCGATGCAGGAGGAGTACACGGTGGTCATGCGCTCACAGCCCCGCACACGCACCTCGCCCCTTAACCGCGCCCTGCGTACCGGGGTACGCAATGTCGCGTTCACGAGCAAAGAGTTGCATGAATTGCTGCGGCAGCCGCAACTGTTGCTCGGCCTCGTGATTGGGCCGTTCCTGATCCTGTTCCTGTTCGGCGCGGGCTTTAAGGGGCAGGTGGTGGACCAGCCCACGGTGCTTGTCGTGCCGGAAAACAGTGGCCTGTCCACGCGCAAAGATGACTACCTCAAGAACTTTCAGGCGCCGTTCACGCTCGCCGATGTGGTCACGACCCGGGCGGAGGCGCAACACCTCGTGGATACGGGCAAAGCGAAGATCATCGTCGCCCTGCCGGTGGATACCCTCAGCCGCATCCAGTCCGGGCAACACCCGCTGATTGACATCGTCTACGACGAGCTTGAACCCGTGCGCGCGAGCCAGTTGCGTTTTTACTCGTACGTGCAGACCAATGAGTTGAACCGCAGCGTGCTCATCGCGGTCGTGGATCAGGCGAAGGCGGGCAACCAGGCCACCGCACAGGTGCCGTTGCAGAACTTCGTGCCCGACCTGCAGGGCAACTTCGACCAGTACGATGCCGCCGTGCGCGCTCGCAACCCGCAGGCCGCGACGCAGCAAGTACTAGCAATGCAGCAAACGACGCTGACCGCCCAGAATGACGTGCGTACCCGCGTGCAGCTTTTCGATGGCACCACGGGCTACTTCGGCGGCAAGGTGGATACAAACGATGATCTGCATAAGCGACAGCGGCAAGTCACGCAATCGCTCGACAATGTGCAGACGATCGCCGCGAACATGGAGGTAACGCTTCCGAGAACGCTGGCGCAGGGGCAACCAGATATGAAGGCGGATGGCGATCTCATCGCCAATGCCCGCGCTGCCAGCGATGGCGCGAAGCAGCTGCAGTTGCCCCCGGCGGAGGTGCTCGTCGCGCCGTTTCAGGCGGAGGTGCAGAACAAGGCTCCCGTTTCCCCCAACTTCATCGCCTTTTATGCCCCCGCCGTACTCGCGCTGCTGCTGCAACATACGAGCATCACGCTGACCGCGCTCACACTCGTGCGCGAGCGCACAGTGGGCGCGACGGAACTCTTCCGCGTCTCACCGAGCGCCGCTGGCGAAATTGTGCTGGGCAAGTTTATCGGCTATGCGCTGGTTGCGGGGCTGACGGGCGGCATCCTCGCGGTGCTTCTGCGCTACACCTTGAAGGTGCCGATCCTGGGTAGCCATTGGCAGTTCGTGCTGATTATCGCCCTGCTGATCGCGGCGTCGCTTGGCGTGGGCCTTATCATCTCGGCGATTGCACGCACGGAAACGCAGGCGGTGCAGTACGCGATGATCCTGCTCCTCGCCTCCGTGTTCTTCGGCAACTTCTTTCTGCCGATTGACACGCTGTACCCCTGGGCGCGCGTTGTCTCGTACCTGCTCCCGATCACGTACGGCGTGGAGGCGTTGCAGCGTGTCATGTTGCGGGGCGCTTCCGTGCCGCCGGTGGATGTCTATGCGCTTGCCGCCTTCGCGGTCGGCTCCTTTGCCCTGGGCACATTCCTGTTCCGGCAGGAGTTGCGGCGGGCCTGAATGCCCTCACCCCCGGCCCCTTCCCTAAAGAGGAAGGGGAGTGTGCCGCAAGAAGATCGCGGCGCATGGGGAACATCATCACTTTGCCCGGTCTCACTCCCCTTCCTCTTTAGGGAAGGGGCCGGGGGTGAGGAAAATCCCGGTCAACTGCACCGCAGTCCGCTCCAGAACCGGCTATGCATACTCATACATCGGCGCGGCGGCAGGTACGGGGGCGATGGGCAGGCGCACGGTGAAGGTGCTGCCCGCCCCCAGCGCGCTTTGTATCGCGATGGTGCCGCCATGCAATTCCGCGAGCTGTTTCGTGAGGGCGAGGCCAAGTCCTGTTCCATCATGGCGGCGGGCAAGCGAGCTGTCCACCTGTGAGAATGGCTGAAACAGCCGCGCCTGATCCGCCGCGCTGATGCCAATCCCCGTATCGCAGACGGTGATGGCGACACATTCCCCCTCACGTTGCGTCGTGAGCGTCACCGCCCCACCGGCAGGCGTGAACTTCACGGCATTGGCGAGGAGGTTGAAAACGATCTGCTTTACCTTGCGGGAGTCGGCGGCAATCGGTGGGAGCGCCGCCGTGTCAACGGTGAGGGAGACCCCGCGCGCGACTGCCCGCTCGCGCAGGAGGGCCGTAGTCTCTTCGAGTAGACCGCCGAGATCAACGGTGGCGAGGTCGAGGTCCATTTGGCCCGCTTCGATCTTTGACAGATCGAGCACGTCATTGATGAGGCTCAGGAGGTGCAGCCCGCTGCGCTCCACGTCGTCAAACGCGGCGCGGCGCTCGCCGGGATCGGCAAGGTAGTTGTCACGCAGCAGTTCGTTGAAGCCGAGAATCGCGGTCAGCGGGGTGCGCAGTTCGTGGCTCATGTTCGCCAGAAACTCGCTCTTGGCCCGGCTGGCATCTTCCGCCAACTGTTTCGCGGCCTCCAGTTGCTCCCGATGCGCGTCCGACTGCGCCGCTGCCTGAATGAGCGCGAGGACTTGCGGCACGCGGGAAGGGAGCACTATGGCGGTTGCCACGGACGCGATCACCGTGACGATCTGTGAGACGATCAGCCAGCCGACATTCGAGGCGTCCGCAACGACCGCGACATGCATGAAGTGCGTCCAGCCACAACTGACGATAAAGCCCCCGAAGGCGACGAGAATCCAGTGGAAGGGGATGGACTTACCTGCCTTCGCCACGAGCGAGAGCAGGGTGAGGGAGATCGCCACATATGAGACACCGATGAGGAAATCACTGAAAATATGCGCGCCTTGCAACGCGGGCGGCACCACGAGATCGCCATCGGCAAGCATAGGAGGGAACCACCTCCCGCTCCCCGCGATGCCGGTAAAGGTATCCATCATGAAGTGTGGCATCATCGCCCGGCTCCCTTTTCCCGTGTCATAGCCCTTCTGTCACACGACACGCCCGTGAATTGCGCATTCCCACCGGATGTCGCACGCAACCTCAACGAAGCCCGCACGGTTCCAGTCCGCATTCTAGTCCTCACATTGATCTTTTGCAAGCGTCAACGTTTCGCCTCACTGAGGGTTGCCCCACTGGCGATCACGGCACGTTACATAGCCGCAAGCACATGGTTCGGGCGTAGCCAGCAGGGTGGCAGGTAAGCGGGAATGGTGGAAAGGGGCAACACATCGTCGGCGAGGGTCAACCCGAGTTGCTCTCGCATGAACGCCTGTCGCGCCGCGACCCGGGACCAGAGCGCCGGGTATTGCCGCGCAAGGGTTTCCCGCAAGGCGGCATCCGCGAAGATCACGGTATCCTCGCAGTTCACCGTCCAGCCATCGGGCAGGGGCGTGGGGATGATGTCGCACTGAAACGCCATGCCGCTCGCGATTTGCTCGGTGCCACCGGGGATCACGGGGGAATGCACCCATTCGTCGTGCCCCGTGAGGTGGCCGGGGTTGAGCGCCGATTGCAGGCCGCCCGCTGCGAGCGCGTCGGTGACTGCCGCGTGAATCTCGCCACCCGTCGCCCCGACCCGCACCGTACGGTACCACGCGGCGGTGCCCTGGTAGTACGGAATTGCCAGTCGCTCCACGAACGCGGCGTCGGTCTCCGCGACGAGGCCCGCGCGGGCGCAGAGGCCGCCCCAGTAGCCCACGGCGGTCGTGATGCCGTCACCGCGCGCGATGGCTTGCGCGCTGGGGCTACGCAACCCGACTACGGCATTGCGCCCCGACGCAAAGAGCACATGCGTCGAGAGCGGGTCGCCGGTGTATTGCATCGCGCCCACGGCCTCGTACTGGCTCATTTCGGGGCGCACGCCGCACACGATACTCCACACGGCGGCAGACGCGCGGGCCGCTCCCCACTCAAAGGCGGCGATCTGCTCCGGTTCGTTGGCGGCGCGCAACCCGGTGACGGGGTGCATGAGTACGGCGGTGGCGTCGGTCACGGCGGTGGTGTCACCGACGAGGCCACGCAGGGTATCCACGAGCACGGAGGGCACGAAGAACTGCGGCGGCATCCCTGCCGCCTGGTTCGTCTCGTCCGGCGTGAGGTATTTCCATCCCACGATGCCGACGCGGTGCCCCGACGCGATCCCTGCTTCCCGCAAGACATCGCCGATCCGGGGAGCGCGGGAGCGGTCCTGCCCCATCAGGCTGAAGGACTGGCAGAGCAGCACATCGAGGGGAAGCCGCGCCTGCCCCATGTACCCCATCCCCTCGTTGCCCACGAGCAGCACACGCTGCCCGCCCGCACCCAGCAGCAACACAGCTTCCTCGAAGCGCGGGTCGAAGTGCGTCAGGTAGATGAGGTTCGCGGAATGTTCGCGGTCGCCATAGACGACCAACCAGTCTGCTTCGGCAGCGGCATATGCCCGGTCGCAGCGCGCGATGTACGTTTCAGTAGCGATGCCCGGCGGTTGCTCGCTCACCGTGAAATCCGGCAACGCGACTTCCCTCAGTGTGATCTCCATGTCCCCTCTTTCCCACGTCCGCTCTCTGGCGGTATCAGCACACAGGTATCTCTCTGTTGGTGCGCGTGCTGGGGCCGGAACATACCGCAGCCACACAGTACCATCATACAAGAATCATTCCTTCGTACGCGGGGAACGCTAAAGGAATCTCCACAGGGTTTGTGGGAGCGGAGTGCGCGGATAGCGATATTGGCGAGGCCATGATGGCCTCCGCATGTACGTAGTGTACCGGTGCGGCGCACTGGCGGGTTATTCTTTGAGCGCCTGCTGGTACTCGCTGCGAATCTGGTCGCCGCCGCGCGCCCGCCAGTCTTTGACCCAGGCATCGTATGCGGTGAGGGGGTCGCGGCCCGCGACAATGCTCGTCAGGCGGTCGCGATTCAGCTGGCTCAGTTCGCCCGTTTTCGCGGCATCGGTGGGGGCGAACAGGCCGGTGGTTGGGTTGTCCACACCGATGGCCAGCAGTTCCTTAGTGACGCCCTGCAAATAGGGGCCGGCGTCGGGTGTGCCCGCATAGTAGAACACGATGGGGTTCGAGCAGATCGTTGAGAGGTCGCCGATCTCGGCGTTGCCCACGTCCGTACGCAGGCGCGTGCCGCCCGCGCCCAATGTGTGATGCACGCCCTCGATGCCGTTCTTGAGGAACAGGTATTCGTCTGAGCCGAAGGGGGCGGCGAAGTAGTCGAGTACGCGCAACAGTTCTTTCACGCGCTCTTTGTCCTTGCCCACCTTCGCGGGGATCACGGCGGCGGAGTTGTAACCGGGAAACGTGTGGAACGTGGCGGCGCCACCGTCGAAGCCGGGGGGCACGAAGGCGGTCACATTCGCCATCGGGGTCAGGGGCTTGATCTTGACGCGCAACCCCGTGACATCGGCGAGCGCGGCGATGCCGTCGTTGTATGCGCCAATTTTCGAGCCGATAAAGTAGTCGCGCGATTGGGCAGTGGTGATGCTGGCGATATCGGGGTGAAAGCCGCCCGCGTCGTAGAGACGGCGCATAAAGGTGACGGCCTGCCGGTACTCGTCGGTCTCGATCATATGGGTGAGGGAGCCATCGGCGTTCTTGCGCCACGTATTGGGTACGCGGAACATGTGCAGAAAGGCGGAGACGCTGAAGGCGCTGGAGCCGTTGGAGCCGAGGCCGTACGTGTCGTTCTTGCCATTGCCATCGGGGTGGTTCTTGGTAAAGGCGACCATGCAGTTCAGGAAATCGTCGGCACTTTTCAGCTTGGGAAAGCCGACCTTTTCCGCCCAGTCCTGCCGGAACATCAGGGTGTTCTGGGCGACGGGTTGCGGGGAAGGCACGGCGTAGATACGCCCCTTCCGGGTGATGTTTTTCCAGAGTGAGGCGGGAAAGCGGGCGAGGTTGGGGTAGTCCTTCAGGGCGTCGCCGGTGAGAAAGGGCGTGAGATCGGTGTATACGCCCTGGAGCATCAGGCGGTTCTGGTCGGGGGCATATTCGAGTTGCAGAAACGTCAGGTCGGGCACATCGCCGCTGGCGACGATTCCCGTGAGCTTTTCCACGTAGGAGGCGGCGGGCGTGATCGTCGGTTCCCAGGTGACTCCCAGGCGCTTCTCCAGTTCCTGCCAATACCGGTTACTGGCGCGCGGTGGCACGGGCGGGTTGTAGCCAATGAGAAAGGCCGTGACTTTGCCCCCTTTACCGGGAGTCGCGGCAACGCTCTTAAAGGACGGCGGCAGCTTGGTATACGCATCGGGCACGTTGGGAGCCGGGGATGGGAAAAAGCCTGCCGCCGCCGCAGGCATTGTCGCGGGCATTGCGGCGGCAGTCATCGGTGCGGTCGCCGCGACTGTGGGCGCTGCTGCGGGTGCGAGCATAGTGGCGGCAGCGGTCATTGCCGGTGCGGCGGGTGCTGGGGCAGTTGTGCCAACCGGAGAGGCGGCAGGCGTGGCAGCGGGCGCCGTAGACATCGTGGATGCCGTCGGTGCCGCAGATGCCGTGGGTGCCGTCGTACTCCCGCAAGCAGACAGAAGCGCCCCGCTCGCGGTAAACGCTGCAGTAGACACGATGAGGCGCACGAGGGCGCGTCGGTGAAGCCGCGCGGTGCGCAAGGCAATCGCAGTCATGGGTTGGTGCTCCTTTCCCCGGTATGCAAACTCCGCCGTGGGAGAGACGGAAGTGGGAGTTTCTGCGGATAGGGGCATGATAGCGGACGTGACCGGGAAAAGAAAGCGCGCGTTCCGCCTATGAACGACCAATCAGGACGACGGACGCGGTTGCAATGCGGGATGTATCGTCAGGATGCACCGTAAAAGGGGGCACGGTATCGCAACCGTGCCCCCTTCAGATTGCCCCGATGGGAATGGTTGCGTTACTTGCCGACGTAGACGCGGAAGGGGTTGCCCGGTGCGACCGTTTGCCCCGCACCCAGATAGATGTGGTCCGCGCTGACGAGGTGCCCGTCGCGGTACAGGGAGAAGGTAACGCTCTTGGCATCGTTTGCCGTGAACGAGACCCCGTCAATGCCATTGTAGGTCTTGAAGCGAACGTCGAGCTTGTCCCCCGATGCGACGGCGGAGTCGTCCGCTTCGGCCTTCAGGAGATGCACGTCCGTAACCGTGCCCGGCGTATGATGCGTACCATGGACCGTGATCGTGCCGGTGTACTCGCTGGGGCTGGGGCCGTTCCCACGATCCGTGGTGCGCAACTGGAAATGGGTGCCGTCGTACCAGATGTAGTAGCCGAAGTCTTTGTCGGCATTTAGCGCGGCCTCACCCGTGACCGCGCTGATCGCGACCTTTGGCGCGTCGGTTTTGGTCTTGGCGCCTTTGGGGGCGGCAGCGGCAGTGGGCGCGGCAGCGAACAGGGTGGTGGAAAGCAACAGCGCGAGCGTGAGCAAACCGGTGACAGTGGCAAAGCGTCGGTACATGATCCTCCTCCTCCTCGATAACCCGTGTGGTCCGTTGCGGCCTATCTCGGTAGTCGCTACAAACAACACGGCGGCGACATGGGAGGGGATTCACGAATAGTGTAAAAAGAGTGTCAGGAGATTTTCACAAATCATTTTTTGCGCAATTCATCGGGAAGCCGTCGAATTGTCGAGATTGTCACGATAGCGGTCATGGTGGCGGTCAGAACATGAAAACACCCGCGCGTGGCGGGCGGGAAGCAAGCACAATGTATCGCATTCATAGACGAGAAAAGGGGTGGTACGCGGGGAGGGACTCGAACCCACGGCCTTCTGCTCCGGAGGTTCCCGAAACCACCAACACCACCGAATGTAAGCACACAACACAGAAGAAAAACACCTCTCGTTTCTGTGCTGTTCGCCCATTTTCGGTGGTTTTCACTCATCTTGGCTGTCAGGGTGGCTGTCAGAATGCTCACGTAGTCGCGCGACCATTTGCTCGGCAGGCGTCATCTCTTCAAATGATTTTGGCGGATGCACTCGTAGCCTCGGATGCAGCAAGGATTGCTTCGCACGGTTGTAATCGCGCTCAAAGAGTCGTGCGTCAATATACTTCCGCGCATCAGGAGTGCGGGAGTCTTGATTCCATTCTCTCATCAAGGCTCGCATCGAAGGTATTTTGCCGTCTGCGCCCATCCGCTCGATAACAAACTCGAAGAGTGCCGCACTCTGCTCACCAATAGGGCCGGGGACACTACTATATATTTTCTGCTGTGCTTGACTATAAGCACGAAGAACGGTTCCCTTTGTTACCCACGGTTCAATTGTCATTGAAATAGTCTGCCTACCCAAAGCGTCGTGATCTATCGTGTATGACAACGCATGAGTAAGCGGCACAATATCTGTGAGGATGAATATAGGTACCTGCCCTTTACCCCACCCATAGCGTTCAGCAATAATCTTGCTCGTCCGCAACAAATCTTGCATGACTGACTGAGGCCATACATCAGCGGCATCTCCCCATCCGTTCTTGTCGGGATACCACAGATGTTCCAATGGCTCAGTTGTAATCCGGTCATAGTGCAATTCGGTAGCTGGTGGTTCGACAGACACTTCGATATGCCAATAAAACCGAGCCTCTACCTTTTCCATATCTTTACGCCTCCAACTAGCAGAGTGTCCGATAATCGGCACGTTTGCTTCTTCTATCTTGCTTTGCGAGAAGACTTTGAGCAGTGGAGATTGGAGAAACTTATAAGCTTCTTCTCTAGTCAACAGCCTGTTATTGAGTATGCGCTCCCGGAAGCTTCGGACTTCCCGTTCGCACGCCGCATTCTTTGCCCAATACAACATCATTGCGTTTGCGCGACGGCTTTCCGCCTCTTCGAGGCTTGCCTTAATTTCCTTGTCTGGTTCGCGCGGTCTTCGGACTTGCCCTCCACGTTTCTCCTCATACGCGATGAATCTTTTTCCTTCAACTATGGCTGTGTCCCATCCCTCCTCGTCGTCTGCACCCAACGGCACATTGCCCTCGTCTCTCAACTGATTCCAAATTGCCACGAACCTCTCACTTGTATCCGACAGCCCAAGCTCTCTGGCAAGTCTTTCTCGTATTTCCTGATCTGTCATCGGTGTATCCCTTCGTTTGCTATTCATTGGACACAATACAGTACGTACATCGGACGGCAGGAGTCGTCAAGGAGGAAAGGAGCGCAGCAGTTGGTAACAGCAGAACGAGTGAGTGGAGGTGTAGAGGACTCGATCCTACTGCGTATCAAGGAGGGAGAGGCACGGTACGGGTATCCCGCGAGCACCTTGTATGAGATGGCAGCAGGTGGCGTGATACCCGGTTTCGTCCGGGCAGGCCGCTCGGTTCGCATCCACCGCGCTATTTTTGAGGAATGGTTGGCAACACAGGCACAGGGCGGCGATGCGAATCGTGCCGCGTAATTGGACAAGCCAAGACGCCCGGTGGCACGGGCGTTTTGGTAGCAATGAGTTGAAAAGGACAAACATATGATCGCACGAATTGAGTCCCATCGCAAACGCCCACTCTTGAACGAGGCATGCGTTCTCTTCCACCGCCGCGCCACTATTACATCGGCATGGGAGCATGCTCGCGCACTTGGCAACTACCCACTCGCAGATGTGCTGCTCGCAGACCGCGATGCGCTCGTGGCGCGCATCCGCTACGACCAAGAGGAGCGCGGCTAATGAAGACAATTACCGGGGGGCATTTGCCCCCCACCCCACTCGCCTTTATTCAGCGCATCCACCCGCGCCCAATAGGATACGCCGTGCTTGCCGCCATTCGCCCGAAGCAGGATGACGAAGGGCGCGACGATGTGCAGCACTGCTGGCTCAACTTGCAGCGTGGGGACTGGCACCCCACCGCTACGCAATTCATCACGCGCTATGCCGCTACCCATAACCTGTACGTCACCGTTGCGGATTACCGCGAGGTAGGGCAACGCAACGAGGCCAATGTGCTTGGCGTGCCGTGGCTTTACCGCGAGGCAGACGACGTGCCGCTCCCCGATTGGTTCCCGCCCCCCTCGATTGTGGTGGAAACCTCGCCGGGCCGGTTGCATGAGTGGTGGGAACTACGCACCCCGCTCGATATGCCGACCGCCAGACGCTACCTCGCCGCGATTGCCGACACGTCCGGCCTCACCCATGCAGCGGTGGATGCGGCACGGGTATTACGGCTCGTCGGAACGCCGAACCACAAGCACGGCGGATGCGTGGTGCGCATCCTCGAAGACCACCCCGACCGGGTGTATGACCTCGCCGCCTTCGCGCCCATCCTCGCTGCCGCCCCCACGCCGCAAACGCAACGGCGGGCGGGGGATAACGGGGAACCGATACACCCCGGCGCGCGGCGACCGGCGTTGCTTTCGCTTGCCGGGGCAATGCGGCGGCACGGGGCGAACGCCGAAGAAATCAAGCATACCTTGCGCGCTTTCAACGAGCGGCGGTGTGTGCCACCCCTTGAAACCGACGAGGTGTGCGGCCTTGCCCGCGACATTGGCACCCGCTACCCCGAAGCGCGGGGTGCCGTGCGCAAGCCCGTCAAAGCACGCAAGCGTGCGACCCGACAACGGGAGAGTGATCGGGTGGTGTACTGAGATGGGAAACCTACGGCTCGCCACCCACACGACCTATCTTCGTCGCCTGCTCGCCCTCACCAAAGAGGACACCGTGTTTGTCACGACCTACGTACCCGTGGAAGACGAGGACGAAGAAAGCGGCAAGACCCTTCCCGGTATCCGCCCCGTCACCCTCTCACGCGACCGGCACGGGCGAGTATGCATCCACGGCCCGGTGGCGCACCTCTTCGCCCCCTTTGGCACCGTGGCGGAACTGCCGGACGGCGTGCGTATGGACGTACCCCGTACCGCGCCACCGACGACGCAAGACGGCATGATGTTGGACGTGGAGACGATCAAAGCGATCTTGAAGGGTGAGCGCGTGAACGTGGCGACGCTGCACGCCGCCCTCGTGCGCGCCTTTCTCACCTTTATCGCCTTTCCCATGGGAGACGGCGTGACGCCCGAAGACTACGCCGCCTATCTCGCGTGCTACGTGCTCTCGACCTATCTCCTGCCCGCGTTCTCGGCCCTCGGCTATCTCTGGCTCACGGGCTTACCCGGCACCGGCAAGAGCACGGTGGCGCATGTCGTGGCACGAGTGGCGTACCTGCCCCTTGTCGCCTCTGCCAGCAGCACGCTCGCCGCCTTGCGCGGGCACGCGGACGCGGGCGGTACGCTCGTGCTCGACAACTACGAAGCGGTGAACGGCAAAGATGATACCGCGAAGAACCTGCGTTCCTTCTGGGAGATCGGGTACATGCACGGTGCGAGCGTGGCCCTGCAAGTGCCGAACCCGAACGGGCGCGGATGGGTGACGGAACGGGCGAATGTGTTTGCGAACCGGGTGGCAACGGCGGTGGCAGAACCACCCGATGCTCTGAACTCCCGGTGCGTCAAGGTGCTGATGTTCCGCACGGCAGACACGACAAAGGGCGCGCTTTCGCCGTGGGATGATGAGACGTGGGCAGATGCGCCGCGCGATCTTGTGCAGCAGTGTTGGATGTTTGCCCTCGCTCACCTTGCGGACGCCGCAAAGATCGTGCGCACGATCACGACCGAGCACACGGGATTGACGAACCGCGATTTGCAGGTGTGGCGGCCTGCCTTGACGGTAGCACGCATGGTAGACACGGCAAACGACGATACCGCCGCGTGGGATGCCGTGTTGCGGTTGTCGCGCTGGCTGCTTGTGCAACGGGCGGACGATGAAGGCTCGCGTGAGGCGTACGTGACCCGTGCCCTGGTTGCCATCGCCGCTGATGGACATACGACTACGACCACGAGCATGGCGTTAAGCATGGTCAAGAAGCTGTATGCCGAAGACCACGGCGAGCCGCCGGACGCGGGGGATGAACGCGGCAAGCGCGCCGAAGACGCCGCGCCCTTTGGCCTCGACAACGTGAAGCGGCTTGGCAACCTGTTCAAGCGGATGGGCGTGCCGAAGCTGCCACGCCAGAGCAAGGGCTTCCAGTATGACGTTAGCGCGCCGGTGCTCACGCGGTTGCGGGCGTTGTACTTGCCCGTGCCACCCACGACCGTACCCCTGCCTCTACATCGTCTACACACACTACACCCTCTACACCGCCCGATGCCGCGCCGCATGTAGAGCGTGTAGAGAGTGCAGACGATGTAGAGGCAACGCGGGGTAGTGCAGAGACGACCGACGCGGACAATGCGATACCCACCTTTATCTGGGAGATGCCGGGGGCGGCGGATGACTGAGGATGTACGCGCCACGCTCTGGCAGGCAATGCAAGCGCAAGGCATCACCGGGCCGGAGATGTTCGCCCTGCGGTACGGGCGGCGGTTGCGCGACCTCACCCCGGCAAAGGCACTGGAAATTATCACTACTCTGGCAGTATGGCGTGTGCCGCCCATTCCACCCTCTTCAAGCGATAGTGCTCCCGTGCGAACGGAAAGAAAGGAGCGGTAAATCGTGGAAAATCTGACACTCAAACAACGCAAGGCGGTGACGGCCCTGCTCACCACGCCCGATGTGACTACCGCCGCGAAGGACGCGGGGGTGAGCCGTGAGACGGTGTACAAGTGGATGCAACTACCCGCCTTTCAGACCGCCTTGCACGAAGCGGAAGCCCTCGCCCTCGCCGCCGTCTCGCGCCGCCTCGTCACCCTCGCGGATACCGCGACTGCCACGCTCGAAGCGGCAATGAGCGACACTGCGACACCCGCCGCAACGCGGGTACGGGCAGCGGACGCGGTGCTTGCGTGACTGCTGCAAGTGCGCGAACTGGTGACGCTGGAAGAGCGGGTGCGCGAACTGGAAGCACGCATGGAGGATGCGCCGTGAGACTCGCGGGGCGGGTACGGCGGCTGGAAACAGTGAGCCGTGGGAACACGCGAGCGGCGCGGCACGTTGCTGCCTTTCGCGCCGCGCTCGTAGCCTTCGGCGGGGGCAATGGCGAGGACACGGCGTACGGGCCGGAGAAACCGACTACGATGGCGGGTTTGCTCATAGCATTACGGGCATGGGGTGCGACACAGGACGGGGGCGCATCGTGAGGCTACAGGCGCGGGTGCGGCAACTGGAAGCACGCGGGGGAGCGGTCCCAGCCCTTGTGCGGGAGTGGACAGACATACTCACGCGGTTGCGGGCATCGCTTGCCGACTACTACACGAAGTACGCTGACGACCCGGAGAAGGAGCCGCTCTATCAGGTGAGCGATGCGGAGATTGCCGCCGAAGCGCGCTACTTCGCGGAACGCGGTATCCCCGCCACCGTAACGGGCTGGTTCCGCTACATGGAAGAAGTAGCGGCGAGTGAGGGGGGCGAGGATGCGGCTACACACACGCCTTGATACCCTCGCACGCCGTTATCCGCCCCGGCCCACGACGGTCACGGTGGCATCAGCCCGCGCCGCGCTGGTGGCGGCAATCGCGGCGGTACAGGCACGATGCGGCCCGCCCCTACCGGACGCGCCACCCCTCACCCCAGAAGCACACGCGGCAGGGGTGCGTGAGCTACGGGCAATGCTGGAAGCGCGAGCACGGGGGGGAACATGGCACGACTGACGCGGCGACTGGACGCCCTCGCCCATCGGGGTGGATGCCGGTTATGCGGCACGGGCGCGATGCAATTCACGGTATGCACGGATGGGGAGAAGCTTACACCGGGGGCAAAGGCAGCGGAGTACAAGCGGTGCCCCATGTGCGGACGGCGGATGCTCGTGTGGTTCACGATAGCGATAGACCGTGCCGAACAGGATAACGACGCGGGGGGTGAGAGATGCGACTGACGGGGCGTGTGACCGCGATGGAACGGCGCGCATCGAGCCGGGGATGCCCCGTGTGTCGGGAGTGGCAGGCGGAAGGAATCGCGTGCGTACCGCGTGAGGAAGCGAACGACCCCGCCGCATGGCAGCGATACCTGCCTCACCCCCAAACCTGCCCGCGCTGTGGGCGGGAAGTGATCCGGGTTGTGACGGTGCTTGTAGGTGTCGAGCGGGATAAACTATAGTGTGGGGGGGTAATGCGACGACTCGATACGCGACTGGTGGCGATGGAAGCGCGTGCGGAGAGCAAGGGATGCGCGGTGTGCCGGGAATGGGCACCCGTGGTACTGCTTTTCCTTACACACGCGGAAGCGGCAGACCCGGTGAGACGCGCGGCGAAGATGCCCTATCCGTCCGTCTGTCCGCGTTGCGGGCGGCATAGTGATCCGGGGGGTACGGGAGTACATCGGGGCACACGAGGCGAACCTGTAACGAGTACGAGGAGGCGGTGAGAAAAAAGAGGTTCGGCGCGAAGCGAGGGGGCGCGAATACGTATGCCAATGCAGGGACATGAGCAAACGCCAATGATGGCGCAATTCACGTCCCTGTGAGACTGAGACGACCGCACGCATCTATTCGTTTCCGCCTCCCACGGAGCGCGGGTTACTCTTGCTCAGGGTCCGCCTTCTCCATCGCGTCGGCGGCGTCGAGGTCGGGGGCGAGGCCGGTGAGGTCCTCGTCCGGGTGCTGCTCCGCCTCGCTCTCGAAGCCCGCGAGCGACGCCTGCTGGCGGATGAGCGCCCGATAGCTGTCAAGTTCTTCGCCTGGGCGGTTGACCGTGAACGCGCCGGTTACTGTTTCCTGTGGACCGTCGAGGTAGAGAACGGCGAACGAGCGTGACTCCATGGTGCCCCGCGTGATCGTGGGCGTGCTTGCCTGCGGCTTTCCGAGCATTTCGATGCCCAGATCAAAGACGTCCGAGAAAACATACTGCACATGGTCGTACGGCTCATGCGCACCCGCCATGTTTGCGCCCACCGTCTGCCCTTGCGAGAACGCGGTGTCCCAGTGCTCCACGCGGCGGCGCCCGAAAACGGGATCGGGAAAGCTGGCGATGTCCCCGGCGGCATAGATATGCGGATCGCTCGTGCCCAGATATTCGTCCACGGTCACGCCACCTGTTGCTTCATCAAGGGCCAGACCCGCCTCGCGTGCGAGACTGATGTTCGGCTCGATGCCGATCGCGATCACAACGAGGTCGGCTGCGACCGTATGTCCGCTCTTCGTGGCGACGCTCCCCGCGTGCAACTCGCCGCCCCGTGGCAGGATGCGGGTAGCCTCATCCTCGGTCATGAGTTTCACGCCGTGGTCGCTGAGCGTTTGCTCGACGAACCGCGCGACTTCCGATGGCACGAGGTCGTTCCAGATCGTCGTGCCCCGCACGATGAGTGTGGTATCCACCTTATATGTCGTAAGCGCGGCAGCGACCTCCACGCTGATGAACCCGCCCCCGATCACGACCGCGCGTTTCGCCTGTGCCGCTGCCGCGCGCAGACTCTCGCTATCGGTCAACGAGCGAAGGTAATGTACGCCCGCGCGGTCCGCACCAGGGATATCGAGATGACGTGGCGTTCCACCGGTCGCGAGGAGCAACGTGCGGTAGTGGAGCGTCTGTCCGTTATCGAGGGTCACGGTGGACGTTGCCGGGTCGAGTGCGGTCGCGTAGGTATCGGTGACGAGTTCAACCGCGTTCTCGGCGTACCAGTTTGCGGGTTGCACGAACACATCGGGGCGATTGCCTTCACCGCGCAAGTATCCCTTTGAGAGCGGCGGGCGGTGATAGGGTCGGTCATGGTCGTTCGAGACGATCATTATTCTCCCCCCCGTACCACGCTTGCGGATCTCTTCTGCCGCGACCACGGCCACCAGTCCCCCACCGATGATGAGGAAATTGATGCTTGCCGCGTCGGTCGCGGCGTTCACGTCAGCCATAGTGGTCCCTTGCCTTTCTCTCTGTTCGTGTCACACCCCCAAGCGAGGAACGTAATTGTACATATCGTGTCGTGCGTTGCAAGGGGATAAGAATAGCATTGGCAGGCACAGGTGTACCGAGTCAGAAAGCGGACACCCCAACGCATAGCAGCAATGTTTGTCACACCCAAAGCCTTGCCCTCGCTGTAAGTGGGTCATGATCTGGGAAGTGAAAGTACTCGCGGGTGTCGTGTGGGGTAAAATATAGTGCGGGGGGCGAGCGATGCGACGGCTCGACACCCAAGTTGTGGCAATAGCGACCGAGAAAAAAGATGTTCGGCTCGCAGCGGGGGGTGCGCGATGGGGCAAACAAAAACCGTGAAAACGTTACCCAACACGCTTCCCGGCGCGGTGTGCGCGCAGTGGCGGGAGCGCGGTGGCAAGCGGTACGGGCCGTACTACTTTCGCTTCTGGCGTGAAGGCGGGCGGTTGCACAAACAGTACATCACGCGCAACGAGGTGGACGCGGTACGAGCGGCATGTACACGGCACCGCGAGGAACAGCAGGAGAGACGACGCAACCATATGGAACTGATGCAGTTGCTACGCGGCTTTACGGCAAGCTGCCGGGAGGTGGAACGATGGATAGCGAACGGGCGGTAGTGCCGGTGGGTGAGGATGCACGCGGGAGTGCAAGCATCGCCCGCGAGATGATGGACACCTATAAATCGTATGTGAAGTATTACCGGGAACGCTTGGAAATGGAGTTGCCCCTTCTCGGTGGACAGCAAAAGCTTACGCGACGCGGTCTTCGATTGTCCATCTCCTTTCGTATGCAAGCGGCGACAGATACGCGAGCGCTGAGTGTCGGCGATGCGTGTTGGAGAACCCCTCGATATAGTCAAACACGGCAAGACGGGCGGCGTTCCGGGTCGGAAAAGAGTGTCGGGCGAGCAGTTCGCATTCGAGGGTGGCAAAGAAG